>Ga0315276_10001813_pt1 | contig 19234 bp, 16 predicted proteins | sample YL17G05_0_MG_FD_204542 | JGI IMG/M metagenome (GOLD analysis project Ga0315276, IMG submission 204542) | Sediment microbial communities from Yellowstone Lake, YNP, Wyoming, USA - YL17G05_0 | ecosystem: Environmental > Aquatic > Freshwater > Lake > Sediment | place: USA: Wyoming | collected... | reverse complement strand
CGCGGTCTACTATTTGAAGGCCGGGTGGAAGAAGGACCATGCGTAGCGCGGAAGAAAGAATCGACTATTACCGAACGGCGGAAGAGGAAGTCCTCGCCGCGATGCGGAAACCGCGCCCCGTGTTCTGGGTAGCGCTGTTCATCTCCGCCTCCTGCTTCGCTCTCGGGATGGGGCTCTGGGTCTACCAGATGCTCAAGGGTATGGGGGTCGCGGGGATCAATAGCCCGGTCGGCTGGGGCGTCTACATCGTGAACTTCGTCTTCTGGGTGGGGATCGCGCACTCGGGTACCCTGATCTCCGCGGTTCTCTTTCTTTTCAGAGCGAAGTTCCGGAGCGCGTTCAACCGTTCGGCGGAGGCGATGACGGTGTTCGCCGTGATGACGGCGGGGCTTTTCCCGCTGATCCACCTGGGGCGGGCGTGGTACTTCTTCTGGCTTCTTCCTTATCCGAACCAGCGCCTCTTGTGGGTGAACTTCAGGTCGCCGCTCATGTGGGACGTCTTCGCCGTGAGCACGTACTTCACCATTAGCGCGGTGTTCTTCTACGTGGGGCTCATACCCGATCTCGCCATCGCCAAGAGATTCCAGACGGGGGTGAAGAAGAAAATCTACAGCGCTCTCTCTTTGGGTTGGGTGGGAAGCTTCAAACAGTGGAAGCACTACAGCAAGCTCTATATGTTCCTCGCCGCGTTCGCGACGCCGCTGGTCGTCTCCGTCCACTCCGTGGTGTCGTGGGACTTTGCGATGAGCGTGATCCCCGGGTGGCACACGACGATCTTCGCCCCCTATTTCGTCGCCGGCGCGATCTTCTCGGGAACGGCGATGGTGATCACGCTCGTCGTCCCGATGAGGAAAATCCTCGGGCTCTACAAACACATCACGGACGACCATTTCGAGAGCATCGCGAAGATCCTTCTCTTTACCTCGCTCCTGGTGACGTACTCGTATATCGTCGAGTTCGCCCTCGCCATTTACAGCGGCAACGTTTACGAACAGGGGAGCTTTCTCTACCGCTTGACCGGCGACTACAAGTACTTCTACTGGGGGATGCTCTTCTGCAACGGGATCGTCCCGCTCGCCCTCTTCGTGAGAAAATTGCGGAGGAATATCGCTTTTCTCTTCGTGCTGTCGATCTTCGTCAACATCGGGATGTGGCTCGAGCGATTCATCATCATCGTCACGGCGCTCGCGAGGGACTTCAACCCCTACTCTTGGGGTCTCTACAAACCTACTTTCGTCGAGCTGGGGATCACGCTGGGTAGCTTCGGTTTCTTCTTTACCCTGTTTCTTATCTTTACGAAGATTCTTCCCGTGGTGGCCGTCACGGAGCTGAAGGAGGTGGCGGACGAGTGATCGACCGTTACTCATTCGACACCAGAGAGGAGTTTCTCGGCAAGCTCGAGGAGCTCGTCGAGAGCGGCGTCCCGAAGAAGAACATCAACACCTTTACCCCATACCCCGTCCACCAGGCGGAGGAGCTTCTAGACCACAGCCAGAGCCCCGTCCGGTTCTTTACCGGGGCGGGCGCCGTGACGGGGTGTATCGCCGGGTTCGCCTTTACCATCTACACCGTGCTCTCCTGGCCTCTGGTCACGGGGGGCAAAGAAGTGGTGTCGATCAACGCCTTTATCGTCATCGCGTACGAGCTTATGATTCTCTTTGGGGGATTGACGGCTTTCGCGGGGTTCCTCTTCCTCGCCCGGCTCCCCGTTTTCAAGAACGTTCTCTCGGACGAGACGGAGTTCAGCCGGCAATTCGAGATCACCGTCGAGCGCGGGAACCGAAAATGACCAGATGGAACGCCAACACGCGAACGCTTTTCGGCGCGGCCGCCCTGGTGACCACGGTCGTCGCCGTTGTGGAACTTTTTGTCAGAAGAACGCCGGACGCGAGCTTGCTCGTGGCGCTCACCTTTTTCACCATGATCGTCGAGGGGTGTGTGGCGCTCGCCGCGACGGGAGAACTCGCCAAGGGGATCTGGCTAATCCCGATCAAGAGCGAGCTTGTCCGCGTTTATCCGCTCATCCTCGTCGCAGGGCTTCTTTCCCTGGTGCTCGGCGCGAAAACCGGGATCTACCCGTGGAGCGAGCATCAGAACGGGTGGCTCAACACGCGGTTCTTCGTCGTCCGGAATTTCGTCCTTCTCCTCGTGACATACCTCGGCGCACGGAAGCTCGCCGGCGCGATCCGCGTCCGCTCCCCGCACAAGAACCGATGGGCGGGTCTCTATATCGGGCTTTTCATCGTGTCGCAGTCCTTCGTCGCTTTCGATTGGATCATGACGCTCGAGTACCCGTGGGTCAGCACGCTCCTCGGCGGGTTCTTTTTCGTCGAATCGTTTCTCATGGGGCTCGCCGTGTCGGCGTTCGTTCTTCTCTTCCGGATGCGCGCTCCGGGGCACGCTCTCACCGAGACGCTGCGCGACGCCTCGAAGATGATGTTCGGATTCTCGGTGATGTGGGTGGGATTCTTCTTCGCGCAGTTCCTCGTCATATGGTACGGGAACATCCCCGATGAAGTCGGCTACGTGTTGAAGCGCGTCGAAGAGGCTCCCTTCGCCGGTCTCTCCCGGGCAGTGCTCTTTCTCGTCTGGGTGATCCCGTTCGCCGTGCTGCTCTCGAGACCGCTCAAGACCGTCCCCCCGGCGATGGCCGGTGTGGCGGGGCTCATTCTTGCCGGGCTTTTTATCGAAAAGCTCGTTCTAGTTCTTCCGGTGGCCAAAGTGAACCCCGGCGTTCTCGCTTTCGAGACGATTGTTCTCCTCGGTCTGGTGGCCTTTTTCGCCGCCGCGCGGGATTCCGTTGCGCCACAGCAGGTTGCGGGGACCGGACCCGGGGGGCCGCCCCTGCTCTAGCGTCGCCGGGGCGCTCCGACCCCACGACAACGGGGACTATCTCACATGTTTTTTGGTATTTACCAGGAGGCCTCCGGTTTTTGTGTCCTTTTGCCCTTGACTTGAGGCCGTTCTAACTGCTATATAAATTTGATCCTTTGCGAAATAGGAGAAGGGACGCCAATGACAACGCATACCGTAAAAAAGGCAGACCTGTCCGACGAGTGGTACATCGTCGACGCGGAAAACAAGCCCCTCGGCCGCTTGGCCACCCAGGTGGCCTGCATCCTCAGGGGAAAGCACCGCCCCGAATACTCCCCGCATCTCGATCTGCGCGACTTCGTCGTGATCATAAATGCGGACAAGATTTATCTGAGCGGTAAGAAGCGGGAACAGAAGACGTACTGGAGCTACTCCGGGTATCCGAGCGGTCTCAGATACCGGGGCATGGACGAAATCATGCGAAAGGACCCGACTCGCGTGGTCCGTCACGCGGTCAAGGGAATGCTCCCGATGAACCGCTTGGGAAGACGGCTATTGAAAAAGCTCAAGATCTACGCGGGACCGGCGCACCCACATACGGCGCAGCAGCCGAAAGCTCTCCCGATCTCGGAGTGACAACGGATAACTCGTGCGTTCCTCGAAGAGCGCGTCCCGGCGGGGGATCGCGCGATCTCGAGATGTTTTGAGGAATCGATCTATGGAACAAAAGACTCAAGTGACGGCCATCGGCCGGCGTAAGGAAGCGGTCGCCCGTGTTTTCGTCCAAGTGGGAACGGGAAAGACCCTGGTGAACGGCAAAGAGCTCGTCGACTACCTCGGACGCGAGGTTCTCGTGATGCAAGTCCGGGAGCCCTTGGAGGTCACCGACACGCTAGGGAAGTACGACATCTCCGCGACGGTGACCGGCGGGGGCGTGGCGGGCCAGGCGGGAGCGCTCCAGCTCGGCATCGCGCGGGCGCTCACCAAGCTGGACGAGCGTCTCCACGGCGTGCTCCGTTCGAAAGGGTTTCTCACGCGAGATCCCCGCATGAAGGAACGGAAGAAGTACGGGCTCGCGGGCAGGCGCAAGGCCTTCCAGTTCTCCAAACGATAATCCTGTTTCGAAAACCGTCGCCGCGCTCTTGCTCTCCGCTGGAGCGGCGGGGCGGAGATGAACCGGAGAGGCGCGGAGGGCGCCCGTCCGGACGAGTTCAAAACGCACACCGTCCTACACGCGTGGGTCCGGGTGTTCTCCTTCGATGGAGAATGGACACGCGCGACGGTGGAGGCCCAACCCGAGGAGGTACATAGATGGGTGAGATCACCCTCAAGGATCTATTGGAAGCAGGGGTTCATTTTGGCCACCAGACGAAACGGTGGAACCCGAAAATGAAGCCCTTTATTTTTGCTGAGAAGAACGGCGTCCACATCATCGACCTGAGGAAAACCGTCGAGGCCGCCGAGAAGGCAAAGGCCGCGGTCCACGAGCTCGCCGGTCAGGGAAAGACGGTTCTCTTTCTCGGGACAAAAACCCAGGCCAAGACGGCGATCAAAGAAGAAGCCGACCGGTGCAGCATGCCGTACGTCACCGAGCGCTGGCTCGGCGGCACTCTCACCAACTTCGGAACCATCCGCAAGAGTCTCTCAAAGCTCGAGTACCTCGAGTCGCTCGAGGTCGGCGACAAGATCGAACAGTTCTCCAAGAAAGAGGCGCTCAAGCTTGGCAAGGACAAGGAAAAGCTCCTCAAGACGTTGGGCGGTATCCGCAAGATGGACCGTCTGCCCTCGCTCGTCTTCGTCATCGACACCAAGAAAGAATACAACGCGGTGCGAGAAGCGAGAAAGCTGGGGATCCCCATCGTCGGTCTCATCGACACCAACGCGGACCCGGACGAGGTCGATTACCCGATTCCGAGCAACGACGACGCGATGAGGGCGATTCGCCTCTTCTGCCGGATGGTTGCGAACGCCGTGATCGACGGGCGGGCGCGGTACATGGAGGGTCAGGAGGCCGAGGTAATGAAGGAAGCGAAGACCAAGGAAAACAAAGAGACTGCTGCATAGACGGAGGTTGCGATGGAGATTTCCGCATCGTTGGTGAAGGACCTCAGGGAACGGACCAACGCCGGGTTCATGGATTGCAAGACGGCGCTTAAGGAAAGCAACGGGGACATGGAGAAGGCCATCGAGTATCTGCGCATCAAGGGTCTGGCCGGCGCGCAAAAAAGGAGCCACCGTCAGACGAACGAAGGACTCGTCCTGTCGTACATCCACCCGGGTAGCCGGATCGGCGTTCTCCTCGAGGTCAATTGCGAAACCGATTTCGTCGCGAGGACGGACGAATTTCAGACGTTTTGCCGCGATGTCGCCATGCAGATCGCGGCCGCCGCGCCGATCGGCGTGAGCCGCGAGGACGTGCCGGCGGACCTGCTCGAGAGCGAGAAAAACTTATTCCGGACGCAAGCGGCGGAGCAGAAGAAGCCTCAGAACCTGATCGAGAAAATCGTTGAAGGCAAGGTGGAAAAGTTCTATACCGAGAGCTGTCTCCTGGACCAGCCGTTCATCAAGGACGACACCAAGACGGTCCAGGGTCTTCTGAACGAGCTCGTCTCCAAGCTCGGCGAGAACATCAAGATCGTCCGCTTCGCCCGTTTTCAGATCGGGCAGTAGGGGCTGGTCGCGTTTGGCCACGGACCTCCGGTATAAGCGGGTGCTCCTCAAGTTGAGCGGGGAGCTGGTTCGCCACCCCGACGGGGAGGGGATCAGCGTCGAGCGGCTGAGCCGGCTCGCCGGAGAAATCGCCGGTGTCCGCCGTCTGGGAGCCGACGTCGGTGTGGTCATCGGCGGGGGCAACATCCTGAGGGGTGCCGCCGCGAGCGCGCGGGGGATCGACCGGGTGAGCGCGGACTACATGGGGATGCTTGCCACGGTCATCAACGCGCTCGCGCTCCAGGCGGTGCTCGAGAAACAGGGTGTGGAAACCCGCGTGATGACGGCCATCGCGATGGCGCAGGTCGCCGAGCCGTACATCCGCCGGAGGGCGATCGGTCACATCCAGAAGGGCCGCGTCGTCATCCTCGCCGGCGGGACGGGGAACCCGTATTTCAGCACCGATACCGCGGCAGCGCTGAGGGCGATCGAGATAGGGGCCGAGGCCGTTCTCAAGGGGACCAAAGTGGACGGCGTCTACGACTCCGACCCCGTCAAAAATCCCCACGCCAAGAAATTCGAGTCATTGAGCTACATCGAGGTTCTCAACAAGGGCTTGAGGGTGATGGACGCCACCGCCGTCTCGCTGTGCATGGAGAACTCTCTGCCCATCGTGGTGTTCAATCTCAACGGAGATCAGAATCTCCAGAGGATCATTAGAGGAGAGAAAGTCGGAACGGTCGTTTCTTGAGGGAGGTGGTCCGTCGTGCCGCACGAAGTCATCAGACATTCGGAAGACTCGATGAAAAAGTCGATGGAGACTCTTAAACACGAGCTGATGGGGATACGAACGGGCAAAGCGAACCCCGGGCTTCTCGAGGGCGTCAAGGTGAGCTACTACGGGCAGATGGTTCCTTTGCGTCAAGTGGCGAACATCGCCGTCCCGGAGCCGCGGCTCATCACCGTCCAGCCGTGGGAAAAACCTCTCATCCCCGAGATCGAAAAAGCCATCCGCGCGTCGGGTCTCGGTCTCAATCCGATCATCGAAGGCGCGATTCTCCGGTTGCCCATTCCGCCTCTCACGGAGGAGCGGAGAAAAGAACTGGTAAAGCTCGTCAAGAAGTACGGCGAGGATGCCCGCGTGGCCGTCCGGAACGTCCGGCGCGACACAAACGAGAAGTTCAAGAAACTTGAAAAAGAACATAAACTCTCCGAAGATGACTCGCACACGAGGCAGGAAGAAGTCCAGAAGACGACCGACAGGTACGTGAAACAGGTCGACGAGGTGATAGCGGCCAAAGAGAAGGAAATCATGGAAGTGTGACGGGGGTGCAATCCCCGGTCGAATGAGACGACTCGAGAAAACTCTCCACCTCTTTGGCGGGTCGAATGCGGATCGACATCGACGCTAGAATCGAAAAGCTCAAGACATCGAACAATCTTCCTCGCCACGTTGCGATCATCATGGACGGCAACGGCCGGTGGGCGAAGAAACGGCACCTTCCCCGTCTCCAGGGCCACCGCGTCGGGCGCGAATCGGTCCGGACGGTGGTGAGGACGGCGGCCAAGATCGGAATTCCGTATCTCACCCTGTACACGTTTTCCCTGGAAAACTGGAAGCGCTCGAAGGAAGAAGTCGGGGGGCTGATGATGTTTCTCGAGGAGGTACTTCGGGCGGAGTTCGAGGAGCTCGACGAAAACGGCGTCCAGCTCCACGCGATCGGCCGCCTCGACATGCTCCCGGCGAACACCCGCCACTCGCTCGACGACACGATGGCGAAGCTCGCGAAGAACAAGCGGCTCGTTCTCACTCTCGCGTTGAGTTACGGGGGCAGGGCGGAGATCGTGGACGCCGCGCGGCGGATCGCGGAGAAGGTGAAAACGGGGGAGATCGACGCGCTCGATATCGACGAGAACACTTTTCGACGGGAGCTCTACGAGCCGGAAACCCCCGACCCCGATCTCCTCATCCGCACGAGCGGCGAATCGAGAGTGTCGAACTTCCTCCTCTGGCAGATCGCGTACGCGGAGATCCTCGTCACCGACGTGTTGTGGCCGGACTTCCGTGAGAATGAACTCATCGAAAGCATCGAAGCGTATCAAAGGCGCGAGCGGCGCTTCGGGCTCTAGGCGGGCGCGTATGGATCCCACTCGAACCACGACGACCCGCAAGCCGTTTTTCCACTCGTCGATTTTCCTGAGAATCGCCGCGTCCGTCGTTTTCATCCCTTGTTTCGTCATCATCACGAACGTGGGGGGGTATCATTTTCTCCTCCTCATCGACGCGGTGATCTTCGTCGGTATGTGGGAGTTCTACCGGATGATGGAAGCGAAGGGAATCAGACCCTACAAACTCATCGGGATATTTTGCGCGCTGGTTCTCTCGTGGTACGTGTTCTTGAGAAACGGGGTGTACGCGAATCTATTCCTTACGCTGGTTCTCGTCGCCCTGATGTGTATGGAGATCACGAGGAAAGAGACGAAGACGGCGACGGCTCACATCGCGACGACCATTCTCGGGGTCATGTACATCGGATTTCTCGGATCCCATCTGATCATGCTTCGGGAGCACCCGCTGCGGATCAACTTCGACTACGGCTACGGGGCGTCGTTCGTATTTCTCGCGTTCGTCCTCACCTGGGCGGGGGACACCGGGGCGTACCTCGTCGGTGCGGCTTTCGGGCGGAGACCCCTCATCCCCCGGATTTCGGCGAAGAAAACAAGAGAGGGGTCGGTGGGCGGGATAGTGTTCGCTCTCGCCGCGGCGCTCATCGCGAGGGAGACGTTTGCTTCGTACCTCGAGACGTGGCACGCGCTCGTTTTGGGGTTGCTGGCCGGCGTAATCGGACAGTTCGGCGACCTCTTCGAGTCGCTCATCAAGCGGGACGCGGAGATCAAGGATACCTCGGATATGATTCCGGGCCACGGCGGGGTCCTCGACCGATTCGACAGTTTACTTTTCACCGCGCCGCTCATATATTACTTCCTTGCTTTCGTGGTCTTCGATTGAGGCGCTTAGCGTTCAAGCGATGAAAAAACGTCTTCTAGTTCTGGGCTCCACGGGTTCGGTCGGGCGAAACGTTCTTGACGTCGTCGAACGGCACCCCGAGCAGTTCGAGGTCGTGGGGCTTTCCGCCCGGGCGAACACGGGGCTTCTCGCCGAGCAGTGCGCCACGCACCCGCGGGCCCGCTTTCTGGCGCAGGACCCGGACGCCCACCTACGGATGATCCGCGAGGCCCCCGATATGGCTCTCCGCGCCGTCGAGCCCGGGGAATCCGGTTTCGTTCGGTTGATCGAGGCGACCGCCCCCGATCTTCTCGTCAACTGCGTCGTGGGATTCGTCGGTTTGAGACCCACCCTCGCCGCGCTCGAGGCGGGGATCCCGGTGGCCCTTGCGAACAAGGAAGCGGTGGTGACGGGCGGGAAGATCCTCCTCGAAGCGTCGAGGTCGTCCGGCGCGCCGATCATTCCGATCGACAGCGAGCACGTCGCGCTCAGCCAGTGTCTGGCGGGGGCGAAGGTGGAGGACGTGAGACAGGTGTATCTCACCGCGTCGGGCGGAGCGCTTCGGGACAGGGCCATCGAGGAGATCGCCGGCGCGACGATCGGCGACGTCCTCGCGCACCCGACATGGCGCATGGGGGACAAGATCACGGTCGATTCGGCGACGCTCCTCAACAAGGGATTCGAGGTGATCGAGGCCCACTGGTTGTTCGGGCTCCCGTTCGAGAAGATCAGAGTCGTCATCCACCCGCAGTCGATTATCCACTGTCTGGTGGAGCTAAAGGATAACTCGATACTCGCCCAACTGGGGACTCCCGACATGCGGCTCCCGATCCTTTACGCGTTGACCTATCCGTCGCGGATCGAGACGACGCTCCCGAGGAGCAGGATCACCGATTTCCCGGGGCTCACGCTGCGTGAGATGGACGACGAGAGATACCCGTGTTTCTCGTTGGCCCTGCGGGCGGCCCGGACCGGGGGAAACGCGCCGACGGTGCTCAATACGGCGAACGAGGCGGCCGTTGGCGCTTTTCTTGCAGGAAAGATAGAGTTTTCGCGGATATACGCCGTGATCGAACGGGCGATGGGCGCCGTCGCGCCGGCCTCGATCGGGTCTTTCGACGACATCGTCGAGACGGACCGGCAGACACGGGAGTACATCAAAGCGAAGTTCGGTTTTTGAGCGCGACATCTTGCGGCGCGGCGGGCACCGAGACAAAGCGGCGCTGGCGGGGCGGCCGGGTTCAGAACAAGAAAGAGTGACATGCTGATCACGATACTCGCAGGCGTTTTCATCTTGAGCATCGTCATCGTCGTCCACGAGTTCGGCCATTTCATCGTGGCGAAGAAGCTTGGGATTTTTGTCAAAGTGTTTTCCATCGGGTTCGGACGTAAGGTCCTGAAGAAACGCGTGGGCGATACGGTGTACGCGATGTCGGCGCTCCCCTTTGGCGGGTACGTGAAATTCGCCGGCGAGACGGAAGACGGCGAGGCAAAGGAAGCTCCGAGAGGAAAGACGACCGACGAAGTCCCCGACAGCGATATAGATCCCAAGCGGTATTTCATCAACAAGCGCCCGCTTGTCCGGAGCGCCGTCGTGTTCGCCGGACCGTTTTCGAACTACGTGCTCGCCGTCCTCATCTATATCGTGATGTTCTCCATCCGAGGGCTCCCCGTTCAGCCCGAGACGACGACGATCGGATGGATCGACCGCGGCTCGCCGGCGGACTCGGCGGGACTCATGGTCAACGACGCGATCCTCGCGGTCGCCGGAGATACGGTGGCAAACTGGGATGACGTGATTTCCTCGGTTTGGGAACGGCGCGAGGAGCAAATGCCGCTGCGGGTTTTGCGGGGCGCGGACACACTCGATGTGGATTTCAGGTGCCGGATCGAGGGCAAGCGCGTGAGCATCGGGTTCGGCGCGTACGTTTCGTCCTTGGTGGGCCAGGTCAAGCGGGACGGACCGGCATACCGCGCGGGGATGAGACCGGGGGCCGTTATCGAAGCCATCAACGACACCACGGTGACGACCTTCTACGACATCGAACGGATCGTTCACGGGAACCCGAAAGTCCCGCTCCTCGTGCGGTGGTCCCAGAACGGGGTCCAACACGCGGACACCATCGTTCCGGTCCCCAAGAAAGCGCTCAAAGAGGGATCGAGAACCGAATTCGAGATCGTGGGGCAGATCGGCGTCGGCCAGCAGTACCGCAACGAGCGCGTACCGGTCCAACGCGCGGTCGTCATGAGCTTTGAGTCAACCACCCATATGATAACGGAGATCGTGTCGTTCCTCGGGCTTCTCCTCACCGGGCGCGCGGGTGTCGACGCTCTCGGCGGGCCGATTCTCATCACTCAGATGGCGGGGGATATGGCGCGGTGGGGATTCAACAATCTCATGTATTTTCTCGCGTTTTTCAGCATCAATTTGTGCATCTTCAACCTTCTCCCGCTGCTCCCCTTCGACGGGGGGCACCTCGCCCTCTTTTCCTACGAGGGTATCACACGCCGGCGCGTCAACCGCCGGCTCCGCGATATTCTCACGCAGACGGGTTTCGTGCTGCTCATCGCTCTGATGATCTTCGTCGTGGCGCTCGATCTGAGCCGGTGCGCGGGATCTTCACCGGTTCTCTTTTGAGGGGGACTCACCGGTCCCGGCCGTCATCGCCTTATCGATCGCGCGGTAGACCGCGAGCCAGCGGTCAGGATCGGCGTTGAGCTGCCGGATCGTGTTTGAAATGCGGGTCGTGTCTATCGTAGAATCGAGCGCGACGAACAAACTCTCTGATTTTGCGCGGCTTGCAGGACGGAGATCACGCGCCTCGGCGATACCGACGTAACTCTCGACGAGGTAGATTTCATCATTCGTGAGCTGAACATTCTCCGTGTGATTGCCGCGTGTGGTGCAGTAGGATGATATGAAGACCAGAGCGGCGACGACGCCGATTTTCGCAACGAGACGGCAGTGAAGTCTGGTCGGAGCGGGGAAGGCCATCGAATTGAAGTCCTTACCGTCGTGGTTTGAGGCGCACGGTGCCCGGCGCCGCGCCCGTAAACGCTCTGATGGTACGTCACGAACGGTTGCATTGGCAATCGTACTTTTGGCGCTTCTCGGAGGCTCCCCGGCTCTCGGACAGCAGGTCGAGCTCCCGCCAAAGGCGAAGGAACCGTTCGTCGGCGGGATCGTGATCGAGGGAAACGCGGCGTTCTCGGACAAGGACCTCAAGCGCCAGATGTTGACGGCGGAGCCGCCGTTTTTTGCGATCTTCACAAGGCCCAGGCTCGACAGGGATTCGCTCCGGCGGGATATCGCCGCCTTAGAGGCCTTTTACCGAAACAACGGGTTTCTGGAGGCGAAGGTGACGCTCCAGGCGATCGAACTCGTCGAGAACGGGGCGTTCGCCGACATCCTCATACGGGTCGATGAGGGCGAGCCCACCCGCGTCGATGTGGTGGGGTTCGAAGGCACCGGACCGGTTCCCGAGAATCGACTCGCAAAGGGGCTCCGTCTACGACCGGGCGTACCCTTCAACCCAACGCTCATTAGTGCCGATGTCTACGTGATGAAACGGGAGTACTTCGAGAAGGGGTACGTCGCGGTGGAGATCGACGACTCCGTCACCGTCGACGGAAAGTCCGTGCGGCTGTTCTATCGTATCGCTCCGGGTCCGGTGGTGACGATTCGGCGCATCGAGATCAGGGGCAACCGGCTGACAAAAGACTACATCATCGAGAGGGAACTCGTCGTGAAGGAAGGAGAACCCTTCCGGTTGAGCAAGGCGATCGAGACCCAGAGGAACCTTTTCGAGACCGGACTGTTTACGGAGGCGGAAATACTCCCGGAAAGCCTCGACGCGAAGTCCCGTACGGTGGACGTCGCCGTCCGGGTCCGCGAAAGGAAATCCGCCTACTTCGAAGTCGGTTTTGGCGTTGGAAACATACTCGGAAGCCGCGTGACCGGTGAATGGGGAGACAAGAATCTTTTCGGCAGGGGAAAGAAGCTCCGGCTGAAAGCGGAATATTCGTTCGGCCTCTTCGAAGGGGGAGTCGTCGATTTCGGGAACATCGATCCGAAGGTGAAGTACTACCGTTACGACGCGGAATTCGGTGAAAGGCACATCTTCGGATCTCAGTTTCTGCTCGGAATCGACGCCTACCTCGAGGAGGACGCGACGGTCGAGCCGATCATCATCCGAACCCGTGGTGTGGCGGTCGGCGGGTTGCGTCATCTGACTCCGAGGACGGATCTCCTCCTCCGGCTGCTTGCCGAGCGAATCGAAAGGGAGGCGACCGACGTGGGGTCCGAGAGGTCCAACTCGCGGCTCGTGGCCGGAGCGCTGAGCCACGACGCGCGCGATTTCATCCTCGACCCCCGCAAAGGCGGGTATCGCGATATCCGCTTCGAGCTCGCCGGCGGAGTTCTCGGCGGGGACAACGATTTTTATACGCTCAACACGACCCTACAGAAGTACTGGACCAAGCGGAGAAGCTCGGTGATCGCGCTCCGGACACGGGTGGGTTTCGCCGACGCGTACGGTTCTTCGAAAGACACGGGTGTTCCGGTGGAGAATCGTTTTTTCACCGGGGGCGGTAACTCGGTCCGGGGATTCAAGGAGAACAGTCTCGGGCCGACGGCTGTCCTCGATCCCGAAAGCGCAAGCCCCACCGAGACGGTCATCGGTGGACGGCTTCTCCTGGTGGGCAACGCCGAGGTCCGGTTTCCGATACCGTTCTTCTCACGTTACCGTTTTTCGGGCGCGGTGTTCGCGGACGGTGGAAACGTGTGGTCCAGTCTTGGGAGCGTCGATCTCGAAGATTTCCGGTTATACGCCGGCAAGGGCGATGTTACCGAGGACGATTTCCGGTACAGCGTGGGTGTGGGGTTGCGATACAACACACCGGTCGGGCCGATCCGGTTGGACTACGGGATGCCGATCAAAAAGGACGATACGGACAGATTCGGACTTTTTCATGTGAGCCTGGGACAGAGTTTCTGATCCCAAATCGATTCCGATGGAAGGCAAGAAGAGAAGAATCAGAATCCACCGCGGGCTTACGTTTGCCGCGGCGGTCGTGCTCACCTTGGTTATCGCCGTTTTCCTTTTCCAGCGAAGCGAACTTCTCTCTTATCAGCTGAGCGAGTACGTCAACGATCATTATTTCAAAGACACTCCGTTCGAGTTCTCCTGCGGCGCGGTGAGAAGTGACCTCCTGACGCACGCGTCCGTTTCCGATCCGGTCGTCCGGTATCACGACGCCGACCGAACCGTGAAGGTCTTCGCGGCGGACGAGATCACGATCGACTACGAGGTGATGGAGCTCCTCAAGCTCAGGATGATCATCCGTCATCTCGGTCTCGAAAAGGTGCGAATCTCGGTCTGGTACGACGACAACGGAAAGCCGATCGTCCCCGTCCTGCGCGCCACCGGCACTCCGGCCGACGGGGGGGTGTCGCCTTACGTCGAGGTCCGGAGGTTTGCGGTGCGGGATCTCCAGGTCCTGGTCGAGAAGGAGGATGCCGCTCACTCCGTCAAGGAGGTGGATTTGAGCGGATCCGCGCGGTACGCGAACGGAAGGGGCGAGATCGACATCGATCAGGGACGCGCATACGTCGCGGACAAGAAGAGGAACATCTCGTCGATTCGGGCGCACTTCGAGTTCGGGGGCGGGCGGGTGGAGGCAAGCGACGTCGTGGTGCGGTTCGAGCAGTCCCTGATCATGCTGAGCGGTCAGTACCAGGACGGGCGCTTCCACCGCGTACGGGGCGTGTTCAACCCGCTCAACCTCGACGAGATCTCCTCACTTGGGTGGATTCCGGAGGAGCACGGCGAGGTAGGGGGAAGCGTCGTGGTGAACGGGGTGCGCGACTCGCTTTCCGTCGAGGGCAGTCTCACCGGACGCGCGCTCGGTCTTGTATTCAGCGGGCTCACCCTCGAGGGGGTGGTGACACCCGAGCGTGTGCATCTCTCCTCGATCGAAGGACAGGTGCACGGGTGCCGCTTGAACGGCGAAGTGACCTACGACAGGATCACCGGCGGGTATTCGTTCGACGGTCTTTGCGAAGGGCTGGACATCACCGAGGGTTTTTTGCCCGAGGGGGGCGCTCCTCCGACGGACGCGAACGGCGTCGTTCATTTTCGGTACGACGCGGTGGCCAAGGTCTACGACGTCACGGCCGATCTCGAGAACTCGGTGGTCAACGGCTTCGAAGGAGAGAGGATCGAGTTCGCGGGACGATGGAGCGAGAAGCGTGGGCTCGACCTCCGGACGTTCGTTGTCACGCGACCCGGCTTTGCGCTAGCGGCGTTCGGGAGGATCGATCAGAACAGCCAGGCGGATCTGGTGTTGAGCGTCGGGGGAAACAATCTCGATTACGCCACGGATTACCTCGCTTTTCCCCGGCTGGGCGGGACGGCGGATCTCACGGCGAGGCTCGTGGGTCCGCTCGACGCGCTGCAAGTCAACGCGAACGGATCCTGGCGGGATCTGACGTACCTCACGGCCAGGATCGACTCGGGTCTGGTCCACGCGGACGCGAGGGACGTCCTGAGTCCCAGGGCTCGGGGGACGGTCAGCGTCGATGGGCGCCGTCTCTTCATCTTCGGGCGGCAGTTTTCCAACCCGCACGTTCAGTTCGATGTGGAGGGAGAGAGAGTCGCCGTCCGCGACTTAAGCTTTTCGAAGGGGGACACGCTTGTCACCACCGATTTCGATGTCGAGATAAAAGGTCTCGAGACACCGATTCTCATCAAACATCTCGCCGTCCAGACCCCCGGGATGACCTGGCGAAACCCGCGTCCCGCGAGAGTGACATTTACGGAGAGCGTCACGGAAATCGATTCGTTGGTGCTCGCCGCGAACGGTTACGAGCTGGGAACCTCGGGTCGTTACTCGACGACGACAAACGCTACGGATCTCCGCGTGTGGGGCAGGAACATCGATCTTTCGGTGGTCCCAGGCGCGGCCGCCGGCCCGCTCGGCGTCACCGGCAGAGGAGATTTCGACGCGGTGGTCCGCGGCGATCCCACGAACCCCGAAGTCTATCTCGTGCTGGACGTCAGGGACGGGGCCGCCGGCGAGGTCCCCTTTACGAATCTATCGCTGGAGGGGGCGTTTGCCGCGGGAGCGTACCGTCTCGACCGGCTGACCGTGCGAAACGGGAACGACTCGCTTATCGCGTCGGGATCCTGGGCGTACGATCGATCGCCCGTCTCTCTCGCGGGATCCCGTTCGAGCGGGGACGACGCGTGGAACGCCGAGATTTCCCTGGAGACCCAAGTCGAACGGTTTCCGATCACTCCCTTCGTCCGCAGGGTCTACAAGAATTCTCGATGGGACGGGACCTTCTCGGGGCGCGCGACGGCCGGCGGAACGCTCGGCGCCCCGAGGATCGAGCTCGCTGGGTTGGTGAGCACGATGGCGGACTCCGGTCTGGCGCTCCCCGATATCCGCGCGGACGTCCTGTATGAGGGCGGGCAACTTGCGGTGAAGTCGCTGTCGGTCGACGACGGGCGAAATCGTGTCGCGGTTACGGGGACGCTCCCCGTCGAGCTCGACATCAAACACGGGAAAGGGTTCCTCTTTCGCCGGGACGCTTCAGTCGACTTCGAAAGCGATTTTTCGATCGCCGATCTCTCGGTGGTCGCGGCGCACGTAAACGAAGTCGCCGCGGCGACCGGCGTCTTATCCGGGCACATCGCCGTCAGCGGGGAAGCGCTCGATCCTCGTTTTGGCGGAGATCTCGCGTTGAGAGATGCGGCGTTTAGATTGGCCGGCTCGGACGAGGTCTTTCGCGATCTGAGCGCCGACATTTCCATCCGGGAGAACCTGGTTACGCTCAAGTCGCTTCGGGCCCGAAAAGAGAAGAAGGGTCTTGTCGAAGCGCGGGGGAGCGCGATGCTCAAGGGGTTTGGCCTGTCCGAATACACCCTCGACGCCTCGCTCTCCGATGTGCCTCTCGCGGTGGTGCCCGGATTCAGGTCCGTCCAGAGCGGCAAACTTCGGTTGAAATCCCAACCGAGCGGGCAACAGCGCCCCGTTCCGTCGATCACGGGAACGCTCGAGGTGAGGGAAGCGGTGATCACGCGATCGCTCGCCACGCAGGAGGGTCCGCCCTCTCCGCTCACGATGCCCTCCGAGACGCCGTCTTGGCTCTGTGACGTCGAAGTGAAGGCCCCCAAGAACGTTTGGGTGCGGAACCCCGAGGTAAACGTCGAAATGGGAGGGGATCTACTTCTCAAGAGGGATCAGAAGGGGCTTTATCTCCGCGGGGATCTGAGCGTTCTGCGAGGATCGTATACGCTTTACAACAATAGGTTCCGGATCACGAGCGGGCGGTTCGACTTCGCGACCGCGACGACGTTGCGACCCGGGATCTACCTCGACGCCTACACGCCTTACCGGCGCGCGGGTGAAGTGGAGCACAAGATATTTCTCGGTCTCTCGTGGCCGCCCGATGAAGAGGAGCCCAAGATTTCTCTCAGTTACAGCGAGCCCGGATACAGCGAGTCCGACATCTGGGCAATGCTGGGCGGGCAGGTCGTGACCGGCGGCGCGGCGTTCACGGGACAGGACTCGTGGAACGCGTCCGGAACTGCGGCGAGTCTTGCATCCAGTTACCTCGAGCGGATCCTCAACGCGCAGATGAGCGACATGACCATCTCCGTGGAGTCAGCCCCGGTCGGCGAGTCCGGGCGCACGGAAGACCAGGAGAACGATATGAGTATCGCGGTCGGTCGCTATCTGTCAGAGGATCTCTATTTCAATTACAGACAAGGACTTAGAGTAACCAGTGCCCGTTCGATCGACGTCGAGTTCCGGTTGAGCAATATGCTTCTGCTCCGGTCGGAAATCATACAGTATTCGCAGAAGGGACTCGAGGGAAGAAGCCGTCAGGCTACGGAGGAGATCAACTTCGATCTCAAGTTTCGCTGGGAATACTAGTTAGAGGGCTGGTTTTCCTCTTGAGAACCCATCGCCGGGGCGATAATTTATTGACGTGGGAATGATGGGGCGGGTGCGGACCGGATCGTGATCGCCCGTCGAAAGGAAGAAGACGTGCGCCTGACACACGGCATCATCGCGATCGGGATCGGTTTATCTCTTCTTCTCGCCGCCGCCCATCCGGCGGATGCCCTGTTCGGCCGCAACAAAATCCAGTACAAGTACTTGAAATGGCAGGTGCTTACAACACCCCATTTCGAGTTTTACTTCCACCAGGGGGCCGAGACTTTCGTGGTGAGGGCCGCTCTCATCATGGAAGACGGGTACCAAATGCTGTCGGGGAAGCTCCAGGAGACGCTCCCCTGGCGGGTGCCGGTCATTCTATACGCGGCCCACAACGATTTTCTGCAGAACAACATCGCGGAATCTTTGCTGCCCGAGGGCGTCCAGGCGTTCGCCGAACCATCGCGAAAACGGATCGTTCTCCCGTTCACCGGGTCTTACGAGGCGTTTGCGCACACGGCCATTCACGAGCTCTCCCACGTATTCACGTTTCAGATCGTCTACAACAGGCTTCTCGACAACGCCTTCTCACAGAATTATCTCTTCCCGATGCCGCTGTGGATCGCAGAAGGGGTCGCGGAGTACCTCGCCACCGGGTGGGACGCCGAGTCCGATATGTTCATCCGCGACGCGGTGATTCATGATTATCTTCTGGATCTCGATTACGCCGGCGGGTTCATGGTGTACAAGTCGGGGCAGTCGGCGCTCAACTACATCGAGGACACCTACGGCGAAGAAAAGGTGAGGGAGCTACTTCTCGCACTCGGATCGACGAGAAGCGGGGACGTTGCGCTGGAGAGAACGCTCGGACTCGACGTGAGGGAGTTCAGCGCGCGGTGGAAGAAGGCCCTTCGCAAACACTACTGGCCGATGTACGGCGAGAAAACATCAGTGGAGGACATCGGCAGGAGGCTCACCAATCACGTCAAGGACCGAACCTACTACAACACCAAAGCGGTCATTTCGCCGGACGGCGAGAAGATCGCCTATTTCTCCGACCGCGACGGCTTCATGTCGATCTTCATCATGTCGACGATCGACAACAAGGTCATCAAAAAGCTCGTGGGAGGATACCGGTCGAGCCACTTCGAATCGCTCCACTTTTTCACGAGCAGCATCTCGTTCAGCCCGGATGGAAAGTATCTGACCTTCGTCGCCAAGTCGAAGGGCCGAGACGTCCTCTACGTGATCGATTCGAACAACGGCAAGGTCAAGAAGACGATCAACGTGGAGTGCGACGAGGCGAAGTCTCCCGCGTGGTCGCCGAAGGGCGACGAGATCTGCGTGAGCGCCAATTTCGGCGGCCAAACCGATCTCGTCCTCGTAAACGTCGAGACGGGAAAAACCCGCCGGCTCACCAACGACGCCGCCGATCAACTGAGTCCTCGCTTCTTTCCCGACGGAAAGAGAATCGCGTATACCCATTTCCCGGAGCTGACTACGATCCCCGTACCTCCGGCGACGAGCGCCGAGGGCAAGAGAGAGCTCAGCGAGATGGATTTTTTGGCGTACGAAAACGTGATCCGCGAGGCGAGCTTCGATATCTACGAGATCGACGTGGAGACCGGGGCGGCGCAGCCGCTCATCGCCACTCCCGGAGACGACGACGGCGCGGTGGTGTTCGACCAGGGCCGGAAGATGATCTTCGTTTCCGATGTGACCGGGATCAGCAATCTCTATCTCGCCGATCTCGAGAACGGGACGCACTACCGCATCACGGACGTTTTGAGCGGGGTGTTTTATCCGGAGGTGTGCGAA
>Ga0315276_10001809_pt1 | contig 19260 bp, 15 predicted proteins | sample YL17G05_0_MG_FD_204542 | JGI IMG/M metagenome (GOLD analysis project Ga0315276, IMG submission 204542) | Sediment microbial communities from Yellowstone Lake, YNP, Wyoming, USA - YL17G05_0 | ecosystem: Environmental > Aquatic > Freshwater > Lake > Sediment | place: USA: Wyoming | collected... | reverse complement strand
AGCTCGGCGTAGCGCACGCCGAGCGAGTTGTTTTGGTGCCGAGTCCGGTTCGCTAATCGGCGTTAAAAATCATCGCAGCGAATGAGGATGATCCCCGAGGCCCCTCCGCGGCAAGCCGGGGGCGTTATTTAAGATAGGTCGCGAGCCAATCGTGGAGCGTCTTCCACCACAATTCGGCGTTCTGGGGCTTGGAGATGAAGTGGTCCTCGTCCGGGAAATAGAGGAGTTTCGAGGGCACGCCCAGGCGCTGGAGCGAGGTGAAGAGCTGGAGGCCCTGCTCGAGCGGGACGCGGAAATCGTTGGCGCTGTGGACGACGAGAAGGGGCGTCTTGAAGTTCTTGACGTACATCGACGGCGACCACTTCGTGTACTGCTCGGGGCTCGTCCAGGGCGTGCCGTGGTATTCCCATTCCGGGAACCACAGCTCCTCGGTCGCGCCGTACATCGAGCGGAGGTCGAAGACGCCGTCGTGGGAGATGAGGCAGTCGAAGATGTCCGTATGGCCCTCGATCCAGTCGATCATGTAGCCGCCGTAGGAGGCGCCTGCGGCCCCGAGCTTGTTCTTGTCGATGAAGGGATACCTCCCGTGCAGGAAGCCGACGGCCATGAGGATGTCCTGGTAGGGCTTGCCGCCCCAGTCGCCGGTTATAGAGTCGGTAAAAGCCTGACCGTATCCCGTGCTGCCGTGAAAATTGACCATGGCCGTGACGTAGCCGGCGGCGGCGAACATCTGGGCGTTCCAGCGGTAATGGAAATCGTCGCCGAAGCTGCCCTGGGGGCCGCCGTGGATGAGCATGAGAAGGGGGTATTTCTTCGACGGGTCGAAAGCCGGCGGCTTGAGCAGGAAGCCGTGGACCTTGTCGCCGGCCGCGCCGTCGTACCAGAATTCCTCGGCCGGGTTCATGTCCAGTCCGGCCAATAGTTCGGCGTTGACCTGCGTGAGCTGCGCGAGCGTCTTCGTTTTCAAGTCGAACGACCAGACGTCGTTCGGCCGATGGAGGGCCTGTTTCAGGAAGTAGAACATCCGGCCGTCGGGGGACAGGGCCAGGGCGCTCAACGTGTGGCCCTCGAGGACCTTCTCGATCTTCTTCGTCGCGAGCGTGATCCGGAAGACGGCCGTCCGCCCTTTTTCCTCGGCCTCGAGATAGAGAGCCGCCCCGCCCGGCGCCCAGAGGAACCCGCCGACGGAATAGTCCAGGCTCCCGGTCAGGTTGTCCGCGGCCCCCGTTTTCCGGTCGAGGAGCATCAGGCATTGCTTGTCGGCTTCGAACCCGGGACGGGCCATGGCCAGGTAGGCCAGGAAGCGTCCATCGGGCGAATAGTTCGGCGAATGGTCGTTGGCCTTGTTGGGCGTCAGCTTTTTCGGCTCTCCGCCGCCGATCCCGGTGACGAAGACATCATTGTTCGTGCCGAGGCCCAGCCGGAACTCGGGGTCGACGTTGCGGACGAAGGCGATCTCCGTCCCGTCGGGGGAAAAAGCATAGTCTTGCGCGCCGCCCAGCGAGATCGGCGGCACGTCGAAGTCGCCCGGGGTGACATCGACGGCCGTTCCGCCCGCCGCCGGGACGACGAACGGGTGGCTTCGCGTCCCGTCCCACCAGGCGTTCCAGTGCCTGATGAGCAGGTGGTCATAGACACGGCCCTTGACCTTGCTCGCCTCGGCGGCTTCCATCTTTTTGCGGTTGCTCTCGTCGTCGGGGCAGTCGGGGAAGACCGACGATACGAACGCAAGGTGCGTTCCTTTCGGGGACCAGACGACGCCCGAGGCGCCCGTCGATATCCGCGTGACCTGGACCGCCTCGCCGCCGTTGGGGTCGATCTTCCAGACCTGCGGACTGCCCGAGCGGGTCGAGATGAAAGCGATCGTCCGGCCGTCGGGCGACCAGCGCGGGTTCATGTCCGCGGCCGGGCTCGAGGTCAGCCGCCTGGGCTCGCCGCCGCGCGCGGGAACGAGCCAGATGTCGCTTGCGCCGCGGTTCGCGTCCCTGTCCATGACCGTGACGACGAAGGCGATCGTGGCTCCGTCGGGGGAGAGCTGGAGGTCGGTCACCCGCTTGATGCGGATGAAGTCGTCGAAGGCGATGGGCTTGGCCGCGGCGTTCTGGCCCGATAGGACGGCCGGGGCGCTGATCAGCATGCCCAGGAATAACAGGCATAAAAAGAGGGCGACTTTTTTCATCGGCGGGACTCCTTTGTTTTTGTTGACAGCCACACCGGGATTATACGGCAAAATACCCCCGAAATGCGCCGCCGGAACTAATTTTGCTTGCGCTCCGTATATCAGTGAGAATAAACTGAGCGCTTCCAATGAGCATCGAAGTCAAGGACCTGAGCTTCCGTTATGGCAAGATCGTCGCCCTCGACGGCGTGACCATGAAGCTCAGCGAAGGCGCGGTCGGCCTTCTCGGCCCCAACGGGGCCGGAAAGAGCACCCTCCTCCGCATCCTCCTCGGCTTCATTGTCCCGGACCGGGGCCAGGGCAAGGTCCTGGACTACGACATCCGCCGCGACCAAGCCATGATCCGCCGGTCCGTCGGCTACATGCCCGAAAGCGACTGCTTCGTCGCCGGTATGGACGCCGTGACCTTCACCACCTACTTCGGCGAACTCTCAGGCATGCCCCGGCAGGAGGCCATGAAAAGGGCCCACGAGGTCCTCTTCTACGTCGGCCTCGGCGAAGCGCGCTATCGGCTCCTGGACACGTACTCGGCCGGGATGAAACAGCGCCTCAAGCTGGCCCAGGCCCTTGTCCATGACCCGAAGATCCTTTTTCTCGACGAGCCGACTTCGAACCTCGATCCGAACGGCCGCACCGAGATCCTCGAGCTCATCCGGGACATCTCCACGAACAAGTCGATCCAGGTGCTCCTGTCCTCGCACATCCTGGCCGACATCGAGTCGATCTGCGGGTCGGTCGTCATCCTCAACAAGGGGCGCCTCGCCGCCGAAGGACGGATGGCGGACCTGCGGGCGATCAACTACAGCCTTTTCGAACTCAGGCTCAAAGGCGACGGCGAAGCCTTCCGCAAGGACCTCGAATCCCGGGGCTGCCGCGTCGACGAGATGGAGGACAGGCTGATCAAGATCTACATGCCCGAGAAAAGCGACCGCATGGACATCTTCCGGGCCGCTTCGCGGACGGGCGTCCAGATCCGGTATTTCGTCAAGAGCCAGACCTCGCTCGAAGACCTCTTCGCCGGGGTCGTGGGGGTCGATTAATGGCCACCGTCCGGGAGAAGGGTTACGCCCACTGGGACGGGACGCTCGCCGAGCGCCGCTATCCTTGGTGGCCGATCACCCGAACGGGGATCCGGCTGGCCTTCCGCAAGAAGGCTTTCAAGTTCGTCTTCGCCGGGGCCTTCATGCCCTCCTTCATCGCGCTCGTCGGGCTCTACATCTCCGAACGCCTCGAGGATTTCAAGGCCCTTGTCAGAAGCAACGAGGCGTTGATCAACGTCAACCCGAAATATTTCAAGACCATCCTCACGAGCGACGGCCTCCTTTTCCTGATCATTCTCGTGCTCAGCTTCGCCGGCGCCGGGCTCATTTCCGACGACCTCAAGCACAATTCACTCCAGCTCTATTTCTCGAGGCCGCTCAGCAAGAGGGATTACCTCCTCGGCAAGATGTCGGTCATCTTCTTCTTCGTCCTCATCCTGACGGCCGTCCCCGGATTGCTCCTGGTCATCTTCAAGATGATCTTCGCCGGCAGCTTCAAGTTCTTCCTCGACTATCCCTGGCTGCCCTTGTCCATCCTCGGCTACTCGGCCCTCCTGACCGTCTTTTTCGCCTTTTACGTCCTTCTCCTTTCGGCCTCGACCAAGAACACGCGTTACGCCACGATCCTCGTTTTCGCGACCTACATCTTCTCCAATGTGCTCTTCGGCATCTTGATGGGCATTTTCCACAAGCCGGCCATGGCCCTCTTTTCCATTTCGGCCAATCTCCAGCAAGCCGGCGCTTTCCTCTACGGCCAGAAGCTTCCCTTCGCCTTTCCGGCCGTCTGGTCGTTCGTCGTCCTGGCCGGGATATGCGCCCTGTCGGTGTTCGTCCTCGGAAGGAAGACGCGAAGCGTCGAGGTGATCAAATGACGGCCGTCATCGCCGCATCCAACCTGTCCAAGTGGTACGGGAACGTCCTCGGCCTGAACGATGTCACGCTCGACATAGCCAGCGGCATCACCGGCCTCCTCGGGCCGAACGGCGCGGGCAAGTCGACCTTCATGAAGCTCCTCACCGGACAAATGAAGCCCAACATCGGCCAAGTGACCGTCCACGGCCGCAAGGCCTGGAACAATCCGGCCGATTTCCGCAATATCGGGTTCTGCCCCGAGAACGACGTCTTTTATGAGGAAATGACGGGATTCGAGTTCGTCACGGGGCTTCTTCGCTTCTATGGCTTCGCCGCCTCCGATATAAGGGAGCGCGCGGCCAAGGTGCTGGATATCGTCGATCTCACCAAAGACAAGGACCGGCTCATCCGCGGCTATAGCCGCGGCATGCGCCAACGGATCAAGTTCGCCCAGGCCATCGCCCACGACCCAGAGATCGTCATCCTCGATGAGCCGCTGAGCGGCCTCGACCCGCTGGGCAAGCGAAAGATCATCAAACTCATCAAGGAATTCAAGAGCCAGGGGCGGACCGTCCTCGTCTCGAGCCACGTCCTGCCCGAGATCGAGGCCCTGACTTCGGAGATCGTCCTCATTCACCAAGGCAAGATCCTGGCCCAGGGCGATATCCCGTTCGTCCGCGAGCTTATCGAATCCCACCCGCACATGATATCCGTCCGTTCGAGCGACCCAAGAGCGCTGGCAGCGCGCTTCATCGGCGACCTGTCCATCCAGAAGATGTCCTTCGCGCCGGACGGCCGGACGTTCGTCGTCGAGACGCACAAGCGGGACGATTTCTTCGGCCGCCTGACGGGCGCCGTCCTCGAGGGCGGGATCGAGGTTGAGGAGATCTCGTCGCCGGACGACAACCTCCAGGCCGTCTTCGAGTACCTGGTGGGGAAGTGACATGACCACGAAAAGAGCCGGACGGGAAGTCTTCGGTTTCTTCTTCTCTCTTGGCCGGAAGACGGGCAAGACCCGGGTCTTCGCCCTGCTGGGGCTCGTCCCGATCATCCTGGCCGTCGTCGTCCGCGTCGTCCTCCACGGCCGGTCCGGCGACGTCGCCGCGGTCTTCACCGAGATCCTGATGGTCTTCTTCCTGCAGTTCTACATCGTCATCCTGGCGCTTTTCTACGGCACCTCGGTCGTGGCCGAGGAGATCGAGGGCCGGACCCTGTCCTATCTCATCACCCGGCCGATTCCGAAGCCGGCCATCGTCCTCGGCAAATACGCCGCATACTCGCTCCTGATGTTCCTCATGGTCGCCGTCAGCCTGTCCGTGTCCTTTTTCATCATGAACGCCGGCCGCCTCGCCGAGGCCCGGCTCTATCTGACGTTCCTAAGCTACCTGGGCGTGCTCGGACTGGGGATCCTGGCCTACACGGCCTTCTTCACCTTCCTGGGAACGATCCTTAAAAAGGCCATCCTCGTCGGGCTCGTCTTCGGGTTCGGCTGGGAAAACGTCATCCAATACTTCCCGGGGTCGACGCAGAGGTTCTCCGTCGTCCACTATCTCAAGTCGCTGCTGCCGTACCGGCCGATGGGCGGCGGCGGAAGCGCGATCGCGCTCCTTCTCTTCAGGCTCGAGCCCACGTCACCGCCCCTGGCCATTCTGATGTTGGCCGTGATCGCCGGCGTGTTCCTCGCCCTCGCCTGCTGGGTGTTCCGGACGAAGGAATATCTTTACGAAGAGTAGGCTTACTTTTTCACTTCCGGCTTCTCTTCCGCGGGCTTTTCAGCATTGAGCTTGATCATGTCCCCGACCTTCGCCTGCGCGGTCTTGCCGACCTTTTCCATGAGCTCCTCGGACACGCTGATGTAGAGCCTTACGAAATCCTTGCCCGAGGTGACCTCGACGGCGTTGAGGAATTCGCCGATGACCGGCTCCTGGCCGCCCATCATGGCGCCCAAACCCTTGAGGCCGTTCAGGGTCGCGGCCAGGTTCTTGTTCTGTTCTTCGGTGCCGCCCATCGTCCGGATGTCGGCGACATAGTTCGAGAGCCTGTAATCGAACGACATCGTCAGGGCCGTGACGCCTTCGAGGACCTTGAGCTGGGGAACGCTCTCGACACCCTTTTTGACCATGTCCGGCGGGACGGAGATGGCGCCCCAGGCCAAGGCCGCCTTGTCTACCTTCTTGAGGAAGCCGGCCATCTTCTCGTTCTTCATGATCGATTCGGACTTCTTTTGGAAAACGTCGATGATGCCTTTGACCCCCGCTTCGCTGCCAAAGAGGATGTTCGAATCGTCGAGGAAGGCCGCCAGGGTCGTCTGCTTCGTATCGGTGCCGTCCAGTTTGGAATAGATCGTGACACCGTTATAGGGCGCGCTCTGGAATCCCGGGGCCTTGTCTTTCATGATGGCCAGAAGGCTGTCCTTGTTGTAATTGAGGTTGACGATGCCCGCGCCCTCCTGGCCCAGCCCATTCGGCGTGGCCATGAGGCCGATGACGACGAAATAGACGTCCTTGAAGGGGTCGATGCCGGCCATCTTGACGAACTCGTCGTACTTCTGTTTGGCCTTGGGGTCCTGGAGCATCTTGGATACGGACGCCGTGGCCATGCCCCGGTGGACGTCGATGGCGAAGACCCCGCCCGCAGACTTGGGCAGGAGCCGGACCAAGGACTCCGCCGTCGCGCTGCCCGCCTTGATGCTCGATGACGGAGCGCAGGACGCGAGAAACACAGCGAAGAGAACGATCGATCCGATGGAAATAGCTTTTTTCATTGCTTTAGCCTCCCTGACATAGTGAAATACGGATTCTCCCGGGAATTGTTCCTGTTCCGGACTATACCACCAATGCCCGCCTTGCGGCAACCGGCCGTTTGAGTATAATTCCTAGGATCTGGCGCCGGCCGCCGGCCCATGGAAACGAAAGGAGAGAGGGACATGCGTCGAAATATCTTGAGTGTTCTCATCGGGATCACGGTCCTGGCGTGCTTGGCGCCCATCGCCAGAGGAAGCGAAATCCCCGCCGTCCTGAGCCTCAAGGAGCAGGCGGCGGTCTACGACGGCTGGCTCTCCGCCCGCTTGGAGAAGATCCTGCCCGAGCTCATGCGGCGGGAGAAGCTCGACATGTGGCTCGTCATATGCGAGGAATACAACGAAGACCCGGTCTACCTTTCCCTCGTGCCTTTCACCGGCCTCTCGGCCCGGCGGCTGAGCATTCTCGTCTTCTTCGACAGGGGAGGGGAGAAAGGCGTCGAGAGATTCTCCGTCAGCCGGTACGGGATCGGCAGCCTTTTCCCGACCGTATGGAAGGCCGGCCAGGAAGACCAGTGGCAAGCCCTGGCGAACGTCATCAAGCAGCGCGGTCCCAAGCGGATAGGCATCAACGAAGCCGCCGTTTTCGCTTTCGGCGACGGACTCGCCGCCTCCAAGAAAAAGCTCCTCGTCCAGGCCCTCGGCCCGGAATATTCGAAAAGGCTCGTCGGCGCGGAACGCCTGGCCGTGGGCTGGCTCGAACGGCGCTTGCCCGCGGAGATCGAGGTCTATCCTCATATCTGCGCGATCGCCCACGCCATCATCGCCGAAGCGTTCTCCTCGAAGGTCATCACGCCGGGGGTCACGACGACGAGCGACGTCGAGTGGTGGATGTGGGAGAAGCTCCGCGCGCTCGGGCAGACGACCTGGTTCGACCCTTCCATCTCGATCCAGCGGCCCAAGTCGAGCCCTTATAAGGACAGTCCGGTCATCCATCGGGGCGACCTGCTGCATTGCGATTACGGCATCAATTACCTTCGGCTCAACACGGATACCCAACAGCACGCCTACGTCTTGCAGGCCGGCGAAACCGATGCCCCCCGGGGATTGAAAGACGCCTTGGCCCAGGGCAACCGCCTCCAGGACATCCTCCTGGGGGAAATGAAGGAAGGACTCACCGGGAACCAGGTGCTCGCCGCGGCGCTCAAGCGGGCCAAGGACGCGGGTTTGAAGCCGAGCATCTACTCGCACCCCCTGGGCGTCCATGGACACGCCGCGGGGCCTCCTTTCGGCCTCTGGGATATGCAGGACGGCGTGCCCGGGGCCGGCGACTATCCTCTCTATTTCGACACGGTCTATTCGATCGAACTCAACGTCCGCGCGGCCGTCCCCGAATGGGACAACCAGGAGGTCCAGATCGCCCTCGAACAGGACGCGGCCTTCACCAGGGCCGGGACCTATTTCCTGGACCGGCGCCAGACGGAACTCCATCTCATCAAGTGACAGACATGACCGAAGAACCATCTGCCGCCGAGGCTACGGCCTTCCAGAAGATCCTGCGCGGCCGGCGGAGCATCCGCCGATTTCTTCCGTCGCCGGTCGATCCGGAGAAACTCCGGGCCTGCCTCGAAGCGGCCAGGCTGGCGCCCTCGGCCCACAACGCCCAGCCCTGGCGCTTCGTCGTCGTCGACGATCCCGGGCTCAAAGACCGGCTCACGGCCGCGGCCTTCTCCGGCATCTACGCCGGCTCGAAGTTCGCCGCGCAGGCCCCCATCATCATCGTCCTGCTGGTCCAGCGCGGGCTCGTCGCCCATCACCTGGGCGGCCGTCTTCAGAACGTTCCCTACCATCTCATCGACATGGGCATCGCCGGGGAGCACATCGTCCTGCAGGCCGAGGAGCTCGGCCTGGCCACGTGCTGGATGGGGTGGTTCAATTACCGCCGGGTCCGGAAGGTCTTGAAGATCCCCCGGAAATTCAAAGTCGTGGCCATGATGCCGGTCGGCTACGCCGAGAAGAGGCCGAAGCGCGAGCCGCCCCGAAAGACATTCGAGGAGGTCGTGACCTTCAACGGGATCGAACGGGAGTGAGGAGCCGGAAGATGTTCGTTCTTATCGCCGTGGCCGTCGCCATCTACGGGCTGATCAATTTCTATGTCCTCCGCCGCGGCGCGCAGGCGCTCGGGGGATACCCCACGGCGAGAGTCGTCTTCATGGCCGCGTTCATCGCCATGACCCTGGCCTATCCACTCGGCCGCGTCCTCATGTCCCTCGGCAGGAATTCCCTCTCGACGCCCTTCATCATGGCCGGATCGTTCCACATGGTCGTCATGCTCTACGGCTTCCTGAGCGTCGTCCTCGTCGATCTCTTCCGCCTGGCGAACGCCTTCGTCCCGTTCCTGCCGAGGGCGGTCACCGCGCGTCCGGGGACGACGGGCGCGGTCCTGTTCCTGGCCGTGGCCGGCGCCACGGCTCTGACGCTCATAGCGGGGGCCGTGAACGCGGCCCGTCCCAGGACCGTCGACCTCGCCCTGAGCGTTCCCAAGAAGGCGGGGAAGCTCGAACGCCTGACCATCGTGCTGGCCTCCGACCTCCATCTCGGGACGCTCGTGGGCAAGTCCAGGCTCGGGAAGATCGTCGACAGCATCAACGCCCTCGGGCCCGACATCGTCCTCATGCCCGGCGATATCGTCGACGAGACCGTCACCGAGACAATCGAGGCGGAATTCAGCGCCGTCATGCGGCGGCTCCGGGCTCCCCTTGGCGTATTCGCCGTTCCGGGGAACCACGAATTCTACAGCGGCCTGGAGCGGAACCTGGCCTGCCTCCGCGCTTGCGGTATCCGGGTCCTCGAAGACGAGGCTGTCCGCATAGCCGACGGCTTTATCCTGGCCGGCCGCAGGGACCCGAGCTCGCTCGCGACCCAGGAATCGCGTTTCCCGATCAGGGAGATCCTGGCCAAATACGGTTTCGATGGCAGCCTGCCGGTCATTCTCCTCGACCATCAGCCGGCGCACCTCGAAGAGGCAAGCCAGGCTGGCGTCGACCTCCAGCTTTCGGGCCATACCCACGCCGGCCAGCTGTTTCCCCTAGACATCATCAACAGAATGGTCTGGGAGCTCAACTGGGGCTATCTCCGGAAGGAAAACACCCAGTACTACGTGACGAGCGGTGTCGGGACATGGGGCCCTCCGGTGCGGACCGGCAGCCGGCCCGAGATCGTCCGCATCCGTTTGACCTTTGCCGGGCCAGGCCTTCCCTAAAACCTTCTTGCTTCTCTGCCCGGTTGGGTTAAGATAGGCGCGGAGGGCAGTATGAAGATCGTTCCGCGAACGTGGGTTCTCATCACCGCGTCTTTATTCCTGGCTTTATTGGGCGGAAGCCTTTCCGGCGCGGCGCAGACCGTTTCGCCGCAAGTCAAGCCCGCGGCGGGATCGGTCCCCGGATTCAGGATCGAGCCAAGCCCGATCGAGCTTCGCCGGGCCGCTCAGCCCCAGACGCCGTTCGACAAGGTCGGCCGCAAGTTCGCCCTGCTCGGCTATGAGAGCGGCGCCTTCGAGGCCTGGGCCTACCCCCTCAAGCTCATCCGCAATTTCGAGCTCTCCTTCCTCCTGGGCACGAGCACCGTCCCCATCCAGGGCCGGGACATCGTCCGTTTCGTCTCGGTCCAGCCCGCCGTGACCACGCTGACCTACACCTATCAATCCTTCACCGTGAAAGCCCATTTCATCGCCCCGGTCGACGAGCCCGGCGCCGTCATCCTCCTCGACGTCGATTCCACGGAGCCGCTGTCCGTCGTCTGCAGCTTCATCCCCGTCCTCCAGCCGATGTGGCCGGCCGGTCTGGGCGGCCAATACGCCTACTGGGACGACGGCCTCAAGGCCTATCTCATCTCGGAACCGACCCGGAAGAACCACGGATTCCTGGGTTCGCCCGCGGCCCGGGGCCTTTCCTACACGCCCGCCCACATGCTGTCGGACGTGCCGAACCAATTCAAGGTCGAGATCGCCGACCCGAGATCCGTCACCGGCCGTTTCATCCCGCTCGTCGTCGCCGGAGGCAAGGGTGCCCGGGACGATGTCAAGAAGGTCTATCAGGACATGGCCGCCGACCCGGAAAAAAGGTACCGGCGGGCGGTCGATTATTACGAAGGGTTGAGGCGCTCGACTCTTGGCATCCGGACGCCCGTCCCGGAACTCGACCTGGCCTTCGAATGGGCCAAGGTCGCTCTGGATGGGCTTATCGTCGACAATCCCGACCTCGGCCGCGGGCTCGTCGCCGGTCTGGGCGCGTCGGGAACCGGCGGCCGTCCCGGGTTCGGCTGGTTTTTCGGCACCGACGCCTACCTTAATTCGTTATCTTTCAACAGCTTCGGAAATACCGCCGCTTCGCGCGACGGCCTCGCCTTCACCCAGAAATGGCAGCGCAAGGACGGCAAGATGGCCCACGAGTTGTCCCAGGCCGCAGGCTATCTCCGCTGGTGGGAGGACTATCCCTATGGCTACATCCACGGCGACACGTCGCCATACTATATCGTCGCCATGGAGGACTACGTCCGGCGGACGGGCGACATCGCCTTCCTCAAAGCGAGCTGGACTTCTCTCCTCAAAGCCTACGACTGGTCGATCGCCACGGACGCCGACGGCGACGGGCTCATGGACAACGGCAAGGCCGGCCTCGGCGCCCTCGAATTCGGCGCATTGACCGGCATCCAGACCGATATCTACCTCGGGGCCGTCTGGGTCCGGGCGAACAGGGCCATGGCTGTCCTGGCCGGGGCGATGGGGGACAAGGCCGCCGCAACAAAGGCCGGCGATCTCGCCGGCCGCTCCGCCCGGGCCTGGAAAGAGAAATTCTGGGACGAGGCCAACGGGCAATATTCCTACGCCTTCAACAAAGACGGGAAGCTCGTCCCAGAGTTGACCCCCTGGAGCGCCGTCGGCCTGGCTTGGGGCTTGGGCGATTTCGAGCGCGGCCTCATGACGCTCGCCCGGATGAACCGGGCGGACTTGACGACCGATTGGGGCGTCAGGATGCTGTCCAACCAAAGTCCCCTTTACGAACCCTTGAATTACAACTACGGCGCCTGCTGGCCTTTTCTTTCCGGCTGGGTGGCTGCGGCCCTATTCGACTTTGATTTTCTCCCCCAGGGCTACCAAGTCCTCATGGCCAACGCCCGGCACAGCTTCGACAATGCCCTGGGCTCGGTCATGGAGCTTTTTTCGGGGGCCCAGAACACCTGGCCTCAGGAAGGAGTCGCCCACCAGGGCTTCTCCAGCACCGGCGTCGTCCTGCCGCTCGTCCGCGGCCTCCTCGGACTCGAGGGGGACGCGCTCCAGAAAAAGATCTTTTTCAGGCCCGGGTTTCCTGCCGACTGGACGTCGGTCTCCCTATCGAACGGAAAGGTCGGCCAAGCTCAGTACTCATTGGAATACACCCGGGCTAAGGACCGCGTCACGCTTCGGATCAAGTCGGAAAAGGCGGCGGGTTTCGGCTTTGTCTTCGAGCCGGCTCTCGGTCTCGGAACCAAGGTCCTGTCCGCGACCTGTAACGGCGCTCCCCTCGTTTATTCCGGCGACGAACGGCCCTCCGCCCAGGCGGTCAGGCCTCGTGCCGAGTTCGCGCTTTCGGGCGACGACACGGTCGAACTGAGGTTCGTTCCGGCCCCCGAGGTCATCCTTCCCGACGTACCGGCGATGACGGGGGACCTCAGCCGGGGATTGCGGATCGTCGGTTCCGCGCTCGCCGGCCGCGACCTCACAATACGCCTGGAGGGATTGGCCGGGGAGACCTACACTCTCGAGGTCCTCAACGGAGACCGCGTGGAGTCCGTGTCGGGGGGGGAATTCGACGGTCGCAAGCTCAAGGTCGTGTTCCCCGCCGCGGGGGAGGGCGTCTATGTCAGTGGAGTGGTGACCCTCCGGATCAAGGACTGACGGGACGACGCGGGGAGGCGGGCATAAAAAAACCCGGGGAGAGAGGGAGAGCCCTATCTCCCCGGGCTTTGTTCAATGTCGCGGGGAAATCACTTCTTGACGGGAGGAGTGGCCGCCTTGCTCTGGTCATAGCGGCGGATGATTTCGTCGGTGATATCGATCGCCGGGCTGGAGGCGACGACACCGCTCTGTTGCGCATCGAGGACGAGCTCGAGGCCCCGTTCCTTGGCCAGGGCATCGATGATCGTGACCATCTCGGCGCGGATCCTCTGGATGAGGTTGACGGAGAACTGCTGGGCATCGCGCGCGGCGTCCTCTTCGTACCTCTTACGCTCCGTCGTCTTCTTGTCGATATCGGCCTGGATGCCCAAAAGGGCTTCGTTGGTCATGGTCAGGCGGCCGGTGCTCAGCTTGTTCTCGAGCAGGCGGATGGAGTCGTCGAGCTTCTGGATGTCCGTCTTGATCTTGTTCTCGCGTTCCTGCATCTGGGCCAGGATCCTCTTGCCTTCGACACAGGTTTCGAACGCCCTTTGGGAGTTGATGATGGCGATCTTGGGCGCCTGCTGGGCGTAAGAGACGCCGGCGACGACAAGGATGAAAAGAATGACGAGGGGGGCGATTGTTCTGATTCTGTTCATAGTGGCCTCCTTTGGTCCTATGGATAATAACTCATTCCCGGGGGGAACGGATTCAAGATTCTACCACGTTTAGCTGATTTTTTTAAGTAATTCTTCGACCCGCCCCAGGGCCCGCAGGAGGTAGCCTCTCTCGGGACCGTAGCCGAAGCGGAGGTAGCCGTCCATCTCGAAGTGGTCGCCGGGGACGAGGAGGACGCTTATTTCCCTGATCAGCCGCTCGACGAGTTCGGTCGAATTGACCTTCAGGTTGTATCGGGCGAAACAGATGGCCCCGGCCCTGGGCGGCCGGAAGCTGAACAGGTCCTCGTGTCCCTTGAGCCAGCTCTCGAGGACGGGGAAGTTGGCGTTGAGGATGCCCCGCGTCCTCTGGAGGACGCGCTCCCGCGTCGTCGGGGCCAGGGTGAGCGTGGCCAGCCGGTCGCTTAGGGCCGATGGGGAGATCGTCGTGTAATCGTGATAGGGCCATGTCTTCTTGACGACTTCCTCAGGGCCGACGATCCAGCCGATCCTCAGGCCCGGCAAGCCATAAGCCTTGGACAGCCCGTTGACGACGAGCGTCTTCTCCCAGGTCCCCCAGAAGCTCGGCGTCCGGACGCCGGAGAGCTCGGCCCCCTGGTAGACCTCGTCGGCGAGGATCCATGCCCCGGCTCCCGCCGCGAGGTCGATGATTCCCTTCATGACCTCCCGGTCGAGGACGGACCCGGTCGGGTTGTTGGGATTGGTCAGGACGATGAGCTTGGTCTTCGCCGTGACCAGCTTTTTCATCTCGTCGAGGTCGGGCTGCCAGCCCTGGCTTTCGCGCAGATAGAAGGGCTTGACCTTGGCGCCGAAGGCGCGGAGGAGCCCGGCCATCTGCATGTAATTCGGGAGCTCGAAAAGGACTTCGTCGCCGGGTTCGATGAGGCTCCATATGAGCAGGAAATTGGCCTCGGACGAGCCGGCCGTGGTCAGGACCTGGTCGATCCCGACCCCCTGGTAGAGCCCGGCGATCCTTTCGCGTAGGCCAACTGTGCCGTTCGTCTGGGTATAGCCGATCTCGACTTCGGCCAGGGCGTCGAGCTCGGCGGCGGTCAGGAGCTCCCTGAGGTTCAGGGGATGGACGCCGCTTTCGGACAGGTTGTAGTCGACGACGTTTTCCCAAAGGGACTGCATGCGTTCCATTTTGAAGACATCGATGTTCATGAGAACCCTTTCAAGCCCCGGAGATTAGATCTCGACCTTGAGGACGCCCTTGAAGGCGAAGCCGATGGCGATGGACAAAATGAGGTAGGCGACGAGCCAATGAAGGCGAAAGCCGAAGACGATCAAGCTTTTCGCGGGATAGAGGATCTCGATCGAACGGACCGGTGTCCCGGCCGCGAGGGCCCGTTCCCCGGGGAAGAGGACTTGTTTCCAGATGGACCCGCGGGAGGCCAGGCTGGAAACCTTGGTCATGGGCTTCCCTCCGACGACAACCGATTTCACCAGGGCCATGCCTCCGACCCGCAGGGTCAGACGTCCGGGGCCTTCGGCGGTCGCCTTGAACCGCCAGGCGACCTCGTGCTCGTCGGGGATGCGGACGGCCGGGGAAGCTATCTCCAGCCCCGGAGAGGCCTCGATTTCCATCATGAGCGATACCGGGTCCGTGCCCTTTTCGAGGCCGACTTTGACCAGCGTCTCTTCGCCCGGCCTGAGGGGCGCCCGGTCGAACCAGAGGCTGAGCTGGGCCAGGATGAGGACGAGGGGAACGATCATGACCAACAAGGGTTTGAGGTTCGCGGCGAGGTAGCTCAGGTTGGCCTTGAGGATGGCCGCCTGGGCCCGGAGCGTGACGGGCATGCTGTCCTTGAACAGCCGGAGCTCGAGGAGGTGGGCCTTGATCTTGTCCTTGGCCCTGCGGATGGCCGCCTGGTTCGAAGTGAGCTTGTAAACCTCGAGCATCAGCAGGGCCGTCAGGAAGGACACGGCCGCCATCCCGAACCAAGGCGACATTCCTCGGAAAGGCAGAAGGATGACGTCGACGACCCGGCCGAAGACGAGGTTGACGATCCCCATGGCTTTCAGGAAATGTAGCCCAGCCCCTTGAGCTTCTTCTTGATCTCCTCTTCCGAGTCCGCGTCCTCGATCTTGGCGACCTCTTTTTCGAGGCAATGGGTGATGAACTCCTCGACCGAGGAGTAGCCCGACATCTCGGCGTATTTCTTGATCTTGTCGAGGAGGGCCTTGTCGATCTTGATTTTCGCGCTGGGCATGTCCGACGCTCCTTTCCGGTGGTTATTCTTCGAGGATGTTCTTTCCGATCATATCTCGCGGCGTCTCGACGCCGAAGACGCCGAGGACGGACGCGGTCACATCGTAGAGAGCCGGGGCCTCGGCCGTGATCTTCCGGTTGGCGAAGACGATGCCGGGCAGGACGTCCGGCGCCGTCATATGGTCGCCGCTCCATTTCTGGGCGTTGTCCTCCAGCACGTCTTTCGGGAAGCCGCCGAGGGGGGACTGCCACGAGATCCGGTAGCCGCGGTTGAACCCGAGGACGATGTCCGGGGCCATCTCCAGGTTCTTTCCTCGGTAGGTGTCCTTGGAGATGAAAGCTTTGAGGATGACCCTCTCGCCCGTCTTGGGATCGGTCAAGGCCTCGAGCTTCTGGGCGATCTCCCGAACGAGGTTGTCCTTGTCCGGCCCGGGCGTGACAGTGCCCGTGCCCTCCCGGCCCGTCTCGTTGATGTAGAGGCTGTTGAGCCCCATGCCGTAGGCCCGGGTCTTCGACCAGTCGGTGTTGTCGAAGAACTGGGATTCCGCTTGTTTCCAAGGTTTGGCGAGCTTGTGGTAACCGGACTGGAGCAGCCAGGTATTGAGGTTGAAGCCTCGGCGGAAGGTGTTGAACCCGTGGTCCGACATGGCGACCACGACCGTGTCCTTGTCGGCCTTGCGCAGGGCCTTGTCCAGGGCCTTGTCCATTTCGACGTAGGTGCTGGCGATGACGTCGCCGTAGCGCGCCGCGAGCTTTTCGTCATAAGCGGGATGACCCGGGTCGATCAGACGCCAGAACATGTGCTGGCGCTGGTCGGCGTTCGAGAAATAGAAAAAAAGCAGCCCTTCGTCGAACCGGGCCAGCTCGTATTCGAGCATGGCCATGCTCTCCTCGTAGACCATGTTGTCGAGGGTCAGGAACTCTTCCTCGTCGAGCACGCCGTTGTCGAGGGCGCTCGTGTCGGCCGGCAGGCCCTTGGTGAAGTAGGGCCCGAAGCGCCGCTCGAGCTCCCCGGCGTAGGACTCGGGCGTCGAGATGGGCAGGGCCGGCCGGGCCGGGTCCATGTGGATGGGCGAGACGTAGAGCTTGAACTTGGGCCGGACCTCCTTGAGGTAGAACAGGCATATGCCGTGAACGCTCTGGGTCGGGATGAGGCTGAAGCTGACGTGCTTCCAACCGCTCCACTCCCGCTCCTTGAGGATGAACTCTTGACCCTGGATGACGATCTTGGCCGCGGCGTTGGCAGGGTCGATGAACACCTGGAAGGGGATGGTCGCTTCCGGGGCGTCGGTCCGGAAAGTATTCACCGGGCCCGGGAGTTCGGCCTCGACCCTGTTGCCGACGACATAGACATCGTGGACCTCGCCGCCGCCGCCGGCCTCCTGGGTGATGGCCGTCGCCTCGTTCGTATAATACCTGAAGAAGCCATAGGAGCCCTTGAGGTCGGGGGTGTTCATTCCGGCGAGCGTCCTCTGTTTCGATTCGACGGGCGGGTAATTGGACGGCATCTTGAAGACCGTCGCCGGAACTCCCGCTTCTTCGAGGACCTGCCAGAAGGCCTTGCCTTTACGCAGGTTGCGGATCGCGCCGCCCGAGAGGGGGATGACCGTCTTTCCTATCCGGATGGTCTTTGTGGCGCCCGACGTCTCGGTCGCGGAGAATACGGGAAAGTAGGTTTTCGGGTCGCGATTGAAAAAGTCGAAAATGCCGTGTCCGCCGGGGTCCATGCCGGTGGTGAAACTCGACCAGGCGACCGGCGTTTGCGGCGGAAGGCTCGTCCGAAGCGGCCGGAAATCGCCGCCTTGGAGGAGGAGCTTCCGGAAAGCCGGCAGCCGTCCCTCGTCGATCCACCTCTTCGTCAGAACGGGGTCCATGCCGTCGAGGCCCAGGACGATCATCTTTTTCGCGGACCGGGCCCGGCCGTAGACCTTGGACGTGGACCGCGCGGCACCGCCCAAACCGAGAGCGGCCGAGACGGCGACACCGGCCTTGAGGAACTCCCTGCGGCTGAGGGATGCGCGTTTGGCCATGTTCATGAAGCCTTTCTCTGCTTAGCGCCGCGCAGAGCGGCGATGTCGACGAGGCCGCGGCCGTCCATGTGGGCCGGCGGGGCGATCCCGAAAAGCTCCAGGGCGGTCGGGGCGATGTCCATGATCGACGGACTGGCCGTCTTGATCTTGAGGTTCGAGAACAAGACGCCGGGGACGAGGGCCGGGTCGATGCAGTGGTCCCCGCTCCAGGCCTTGGTGTTGTCTTCGATGACGACGGCGTTGACGATGCCCGTGACGCCGTCCCAGGACGCCCGGTATCCTTCGTTGTAGCCGATGATGAGGTCCGGAGCGTTCTCTTTGTAAGGGCCCGAGTAGACGGCATCGCGGTCGTAGACGTTGGTGACCGCCGCCGGACCGTTCGCGCCGTCCTTGAGGGCGGTGAGCTTGCGGACGAGCTCGGCCTTCAAGGCGCCGGACTCGGCGCCCGGGGCGACGATGCCGCGGGCCTCGCGCCCTTGGATGTTGAGATAGATGCCGCCGAGGCCGAGGCCGTAGGCTTTCGTCCTGTCCCAGTCGACGTCCTTGAACCACTCGGCGCTTTCCTTTTTGCCGTCGACGAGGGTCAGGTAACCGTTCTGGTGGAGCCAGGAATTGAGGTTGACGCCTCGCCGGAAGGACTTGAAGCCGTGGTCGGACATGACGAACAGGGCGCTTTTCGCGTCAAGGGTGGCCGCGACGCGGCCGACGAGGTCGTCCATTTTCTGGTAGAGCTCCTCGATGACGGCGGCGCTCATCCGGGCAGGGGAGGCCTTGAGGGCCGGATGGGCTTTGTCGAGGTAACGGAAGAACATGTGCTGGATGCTGTCGGTCGTCTCGAAGACGATGGCCACCAGGCCCTTGGGCGTCTTGGACAGGGCGTTCCAAAACATGGCTTCCCACTCGGCGTGGTTGGAGTAGGTCAGCTCGAGGAAGGCCTTCTCGTCGAGGGCCCCCTCGTTGAGGGCCCACGTGTCGTTGGCCTCGCCGAGCGTTATGAAACGTCCGAGGAGTTTCGACAGGTAGACGGAGTAGATGAAGGGGTGGGAGATCGGCAGGGCCGGCTTTTCGGGGTCGATGTTGAGAGGCGTCATGTACATTTCGAACTTGGGTCCGAGCGAGGCGATATGGAACTTGCAGATGGACCGGATCTTCATCCCCAGCCCAGGCCGGAACACGACCGGAACCCAGGGGCTGAAGGTCTTTTCTCTCAGGAAGAATTTCTTCTGCCCCTCGATCTCGAGCCAGGCCCCGCTTGCTTCCTTGTCGATGGTGATGGTCAAGGGCAAACGGATCTCCGCAGGCTTCTTGAGCATGGTATTTTCGGGGCCCGAGATCTCCGTCCTGATGATCGGCCCATCGCGGGCGACGAGGACGGCGACCCCGCCCTCGTGCCTGCGGACCTTGTCCGCGTCCTCGGTGAAGAAAGCGAACGTTCCCTGGCTGCCCTTGAGGTCCGGCGCGCACATGCCGGAAAGGAGGTGCCCCTTGAATTTTTCGGGAGGGAAGGTGATGGGCACCCTCAGGACGGTGCTGAAGATGCCCTTCTCGCCGAGGATCTTCCAAAAGGGCACGCTCTTTCGCATGCCCCTGATCTCGGGCTTGGACAGGGGGATGAG
>Ga0315276_10001806_pt1 | contig 19278 bp, 23 predicted proteins | sample YL17G05_0_MG_FD_204542 | JGI IMG/M metagenome (GOLD analysis project Ga0315276, IMG submission 204542) | Sediment microbial communities from Yellowstone Lake, YNP, Wyoming, USA - YL17G05_0 | ecosystem: Environmental > Aquatic > Freshwater > Lake > Sediment | place: USA: Wyoming | collected... | reverse complement strand
CCGATCCACGTCGACTCGCTTCTGTTCGAGATAGTCCTTGATGTTCATGGGGGTGACAACTGAGTTCGTCGTGACAGGCCCTGAATCGGCGCGGAGCGTAACAAAAGGTCTGGGGGCTGTCAAACAGAGAGGGGAGGGGAGCGGCCAGGTGCCCTTCTTGCTCGCAGAACGCGCACGATAAGAATGTGCTCGTTCGATGCGCGCAGTAAAGGGCAGCCTCGGCCACTCCCCTAAAGGGAGTGTAGGAAATTGGAAGGCCCTCGCTCGGGCTAATGGCACGTCTCGGCGTGCCAGTGGGTGGGCGGGTGAGAAAGCTGCGCGCAGTGGAAGATCAGTCAGCCCCCATCCTTAGAGAAAAACGAGCAAGCTTGGAGGGAGCATGTATGTCGTTCGATGCGCGCAGTAAAGGGCAGCCTCGGCCACTCCCCCCGTAAGAGAGGTATGGGAATTGGGGGAAGGTCAGTCGCGTTAGAGCTGGCAGGTGAATTGACATCTCCGGCGTTCCTTGCTCCCGCCCTCTCACTTTTTATCCTTCACCCCTTGCGCTTCACCCCTTACCCCTCACGTCTCCCATCGCCCCTTGCCTCTCGCCTTGCGCCTTCGCTATACTTCACGGCATGAGTATTAGAAAAGGCGGTGGGACTTGGGAGCCGATGCTGTTGGGGATTGAGCCCCGGAACTGCACGGTCTGCAAGGAAGGGCTCTACCGCAACAAGACGTTTTTCAGCGGCGGGTGGTCTCGTTGCGCCTTGTGCGAAGAATTCGTCCATTACAACTGTCTGGCCAGCGGCAAAGTTTCGTTTCTGAAAGCTCGCCCCCGCGTGTGCAAGACCTGCCGCGCCGCCCAAGGGGGCATCCCCTCTCCTTCGCCGAAGGCAGCGGCTCCAGTGGCCGTCGGGTCGTGAATCCCCGCTCACAAGCAAGCCCAGTGGAATCCCGTCCGGGCTGGCAAGCCTTTTTCCCCAACACAGTTCGGTTCGTCCTGGCGCCGCTGATTCTCCTCTTCAGTGGATATTTCACGGCGAATTTCATCATCAGTGGTTCCTACACCTGGCCGCGGACAAGTCGGACGTTGGGGCTGATGCTCACGGTGCTGATCCTCTCCCATGAATTCGTCTACAAGGAGCAACTGTCGCGCAACGAGTCGCCGGGCCGCGCGCGGGCGGCGCTGCTCTATTCTTGTGTGCTCCCCTTTGTGATCGGCGTGTTGGTGATGCTGGCCCTGTGGGCACTCTAGCCCGTCTTGTTCATTTGGTCTATCCGGTCTTTCTGGTCTATCTGGTTAGTCCCATGCAACCACCCAAACAAACCAGACAGACCGAATAGACCAGACAGATCAGGCTAACAGCCTGCTTTTGCGTGTGAGGACGATCCATGGCAGAGATTATCCGCAGCGGCGCCTTTCTCCAACAATGTTGGTCGGTGCATCCTCTCTGTCTGACGGTCAAGCGGGTCGAGCCGGAGCGCATTGTGGTGCTGACGTGCAGCTCCTGCCGCATGGTGCATCGTGTGACCACCGGCGCGATCACCAGACAAGTATCGACAGGGAATTCTTCCTTGCCTGAACCGGATCCTGCGCAGCCGGATGGGCTCGTGGCGCTCAAGACTTGTATGGGCACCCATGCTCCCGCCCTGTCGGTTCGGGAGATGGATGTGTTTCAAGATGCGGTGTGGGTCCGCTGTGCAGAATGTCGGGCGCAATACGACCTGACGGTCTCCCAGTTCGAAACACATCAGAAGTAGCCGGCGCCCTTTGGGCGTCTCCTCTCTATCAGGCTGTGGGAAAACTTAGTGTATGCCCAAATCCGACTGTGATCGTCAGAATGGTGTTGGTGCAAGAACGGTTCGCAGGATGCTCAAAAGGACCGTCCAGCGCGGCCGCAGCGAGCGAAGAGGCGAGGAGGTACACACCGCACTTCGTGTGGGCCGTTTGCCCTTGTAATGGGTCTTGGCGAACGGAAAGGCCCCTCAGTGATTCCGACTTCCGAGACTCGTTGAGCCCCTGAGCGATGCGAGAACAAAGCTGGCGGACTTTTTCAGCATCCTGCTAGCCGATTGATGACCATGCCATCACAGTTTACGTCCGAAGAAGCGGCCTTGATGGCCGATCAGCACTTCTTTCGCGCCAAGGCGCAGATCATGGCCAAGGTGCGCCACTTGCTCGCGGCCACGCATGCGGCGTTGAAAGAGGAAGTCGCGTCAGCCTCGCTCGTGACCCCGCCGGATTTCGATCCCACCAACTGTCATTTTGTGAAGGGAGAGTATCTCGAATTCTTTCCCTACCAATATCTGGACTTTCCGAAACACTTTCACGACTCGAACGCCTTTGCCTTTCGGACGCTCTTCTGGTGGGGGCACCACGTCGTGTGCGCCTTGATGCTGGAGGGGGAGGGGATCAAGCAGCACAAGGCACGGATCGTGGACCGGTTTCATCAGCTCGCCGGGCAGGGGCTGGAACTGTCGTTGGCACCGACGTTGTGGGAATGGAAACGCGGCGAGGGGTACACGTTACCGATCACCCACGATCGCAAGGCGCAGATTGCCGCCGTGTTGGCCGAACGGTCCTTTTTGAAGATCGTCCGCTTCCTGCCGTTCACCGATCCAAGGATTCAATCGGGCCAGATGCCGGAATTCAGCCGCGAGACCTTTCGGGCGCTCCTGCCGATCGTGACTCGCTAGTAGGCTGCGAAGAGCTATGCCGCTTCGCTAGATGATCAATGGCCTGCACATTCTCGCAGGATGCTCAAACAGACCGCTCAGCAAGGCCGCAGCTGATGAAAGCACCGGAGGCGTAGCCTTTTCCACCCGCCCACCCCAAGCTGCCAAGACAGCTTGTTACTCCGAGTGGGCTACGTTGAGGATGCTTTCAAGGCGAGAACGCCGCTGACGGCCTGTTTCAGCATCCTGTTAGCCCGGTATTTGTCTCTGATCGCTAACTTGGTTACACTGGGCTCGGTTCAACGGTGGGGCGGCCAATCGCAAGGAGGATGATATTGTGAAACAGACCATGGGACGACTGGGCGTCGGTATCGTGCTCGCGGCCAGCCTGCTGATGGGAGCGGGCTGCGGGGGTACCGGGAAAACGTTCTATCTGGATCTTCATCAGAAGCAAACGGCGGCGCAATACCTGGAGCCTGAACCGGTCAGGATCGTCATCGAAACCTTCGTGGATCGGCGACTGGAGAAGAGTCGGCTCGGTCTGCGGACCCATTTGTGGGGCGGGGTGACCTACTTCAACGTGGCAGGGGAGCGGCCAGGAGACGTGATCGCCCAGGCCCTCGCAGATCGTCTAAAAACGCGCGGATGGAAGGATCGGCCCTGGACGGTGCGAGTGGTTTCCAGCGGGGCCGTGACGGATCTGAACGATGCCGACATCGTCATCAGCGGGCAGGTGCTCGATTTTTCAGCCAACGCCAAGAGCCGACTCTTCTCGACGGTGGTGAACACGAGCAGCAAGATGGTGCTCACCGCAAGGAACCTTGGCGACCAGAGCTCGACGATCAGAAGTGTCGAGGGGGCACAGCGCGATACCGTGGTCTGGTTTAGCGAAGACGATGTGCAACAGTTACTGGCGGCGACCCTGAAGGACGGTATCGATCGGTTCCTCGCCGATACGACAATCGAGCAGAAGGCTTTGCGGCCGGCACGTTAACCCGCATTATTCACGAGAGTTCGTGACGAAACCGCCGAGACGCCACGCGAGACGGGCGCGCGGAGCCGCGAGGCGGGGTAACACCCCGCCTGGGAGTTCCGAAGGGGGTGTGCCCCCTTCGTGGGGATTCTACAAGGGGGCCGGCCCCCTTGTAAGAGTTGGCGAGGCAAGTTTCAGGGCCGAGCCCACGAGGGAGGGAGGCATACTTGAAACAGCATGTTGACCGACTGAGCGGCGAGCCCGCCCGCCGTCAGGTGCGTCGCCACCGCGCTTGCGAGGTCGAGCGCCCTTTGTATGATCCTGGCGCGAAGAAAGAATACCGCAATGAGTTCTGATTTTCGTATCCGCGGTTGCAGTAGAAGTCTTCGTGAATGATGCGGGTGAAGGGCCGGGGGAAGAGATGACCCACCGTGCGTGAACGTCGTTGGGAAACGACGACCCCGCTGACCTTCGGTCAGGTGCTCGTCGTGGGCGAACGGCTGGCTGCGTTGGGATTGAAGCCGGCGGTGCCTGCGAGAGACGTCATCTGTTACGTCGAAGAGTGGACGGTCGAGTCTCCTGAGGATTTCGGCCAGCTGGACGCCTGGTCCACGGAAGATGTGACGCTGATCCAGGTCCGAGAGGGTTGGCGCGGCGATTTTTTCCTTCTGGCCGGGGCCTACCACACTGTGTACCAGCGCTATCAGGATGTGGGCACCTACTGCTCGATCAGCCATCCCTGGCGCATTCGCGATCCGTTACGGCTACACGATCCCCGCAGCATGCTCTGGCTGGGATTTCGCCATGCCCATTCGTTTATTCGGGTACGGCTCCAGACGAAAGAGGTCATCACCCCCGGCGAGACGCGCGGCGATGCCGAGCGGGCACGGTGGTTGGAGGAACGGCGCACGGCGTTTCTCGAAGCGATCACGCTGTTGGAGCTTCCCATCGAGACATCGGTTGAGAAACAGCAGCTGGTGTTGCGTCCGGTCGATCCCTCAGTGCCTTTCTTCTGTTCCTGGCCCGATGCTTTCGGGCCCTGTCAGTTTGAATACAACACGGCGGACGCCTACGAGTTCCTGGTGCCGGCCTGTAAATTGGCTGCGACCTCTGCACCGGAACCAGCCAGCGTCCGTGCCTATCTGACGGGCTTCTCAGAGGACGGGCTTGGTGACTTTCAAGCGATTGATCCCACTGTCCGCTCCGTCTATCGCTGCTCGGTGCATTGTCCGCTCGACGACTTGCCGGAGATCCGATCTGTGATTGCTCCCGATGGCCGCCTCTATAGCACCCTCTGTGAGTTTCAAACACAGCAACTGCTTCCAGATGGAGAGGATGCCTCCGCCATTATCGGGATCGTCGGCAACGAGGTGGGATTTCACATCGAGGCCCGTTTGAACCGGGCCCCGTTGAACGAAGATCTGATGGCCCCCTGGTTGGAACGGTTGATTGGGCATGCGGTGGCGTATGCGCCGCTCCCTCCTTTCGTCTAGCGGACGGCTGAAAACGATCTCGTTTTTCACCCGCCCGACCCCGGCGCACCGAGACGCGCCCTGACCCAGGCTTCGTTCTCGGATCGAAATAATCCTCAACGTACCCCACTCGGAGAACAAGCTGTCTTGGCAGCTTGGGGTGGGCGGGTGAGAAAGGGTACGCTTCCGGTTATTTCTCATCCTGCGGCCTTGTTGGATGATCGTTTTGAGCCGTCCGCGGGAGTGTTCTCCTGTTGCACCAAACGCGCAGGCATCGGAGGTCTCGCGTCCACGATAGTTGTGAGCCGTCCGGTTTCGCCCGTTCATTTGACAATCCCATGAATATCCTGAAGCTTGAGGGCTCATGCTCTCTTTCTCCACAGTCAGGGCCGTCCTGGCAAAGCCCTTCATGCCTCCGGTGTTCTTTTTTTCCGGTGTGGGCTATGACACCCTCACGCTCACCCGCATCGACCGGCTACAAGACAACCTCTTGCTGCTGATCTATCTACTCCTCTTGGGCGTGCTCATCGTGCTGACCGGGCGGTTGGGGATCGAGCCGGCGCCGGAGCGGGAACAGTTAGCCTCGTTCTCACCATTTGCGCGCTGGGTGCTGCGCGCGAGGCCCTACTATCCGATGGCCGTGCAGTTTCTCTTGGGCGGGCTGTTCAGCGCCTATGCGGTTTTCTATTCCCGTAGCGCCACGCTCACCAGCACGGCAATCTTTTTTGCCCTGCTGGTCATGTTGCTGGTCGGCAATGAATTTCTACGCGATCGGCTCTCCAGTCTGCGCCTCCTCGTGAGTCTCTACGCCCTGGTATGCTTCGCTTTTTTCACGTTCTTCCTCCCGGTCATGACCGGGCTCATGAATGCGGCGATCTTCCTGGTCGGAGCCGGCCTGAGCGCGGCCGTCACCCTTCGTGTGGTCCAGTTGATCTATCGCAACAATCCGGATCGTTCGAAGCGCGAGGCGGTCGGGGTCACGGCCCCTGCTTTCGCGTTGATCGGGCTGCTGGTCGGATTTTATTTCCTGAACTGGATTCCACCCGTGCCGCTCTCGCTCAAGTTCGGCGGGATCTACCATGAGGTGAAGAAGGCCGGCGACCGGTTTGAACTTTCGTTCGAGAAGGAGTGGTACCAAGTCTGGAAACGGTCAGATGACACCTTCCCCGCCGACGAGCCGATCTACTGCTTTATGGCGGTCTTTGCGCCTGTGGATCTGAACACCACCGTCTACCACCATTGGTACTTCCGTCCGAACGACGGCAAGCCCTTTACCCATGCCGACAGGATTCCCATCAAAATCAACGGCGGGCGCGAAGGCGGCTATCGGGCTTACACGTTCAAGCAGCGGCTCGATCCAGGCGATTGGCGTGTGGACGTCGAAACCGAAGACGGGCGCATAGTTGGTCGAGTCTCGGTCCGCGTAGAAGAGCAGGGCGGCGTTCAGCCATCGCTCAGAACGGTCTTGTACTAATGAAGCGAATGAGCGGGCTCAAGTTGCTTGATGAGCGCGAAGGCACGGGAACGCCCGCCAAGCAAGGCGACCGTGTCGTCTATAACACCAGATTTTTCCTAAATAAGGGCGACGAGGTACCGCTCAATGATCTTCAAGCAAAGCAACTACCCAAAGAGATAATACGAGTTGTAGATGGAGTGACATTAATCGATCACACCATCATACTTGGCCGGCGCCAGGCGATCGCTGGAGTCGAGCATGCGTTGATAGGAATGCAAGTCGGCGGTTATCGGAAAGTACGGATCAGTCCGCATCTGGCCTATCGGGATAAAGGCATCCCCGACCTCATTTCTCCCGACGCGGTCTTGATTTGTGAGATCTGGTTGCGCAACATTGTGGGCTCGTCCTCGGTTGAATCATTACCAGGAGTCACATGAGCCCTCGCACCTTAGCACCCTGCCCCTCCAGTCCCAACTGCGTGGCCACCCAGGCTCAAGATGCCGGCCACGCCATCGCGTCGTTTCGCCAATGACGTCAAAGTAGGAAGCGGATTGCAAGGGAGCAGCAAGTTCGCTAGACTCTAGCCATGGCGACCATAACCCATCCTCACATCGCCAGTGACGCCACAATCTGCGGGGGGAGCCCGCGGATCGAGGGTACTCGAATTACTGTGCGAACGGTGGTCATCGCAGCTTTGTTGCACGGGCAAAGTCCCGAACAGCTTCTCCAACACTATCCTCACCTCTCCCTTGCGTCGATTCATGACGCGCTCTCTTACTATTATGATCATCGTGAAGCGATGGACCGAGAAATCGCTGAACACGAGGTGCTCGATCCCGGCTTCAACGACAAGTCGGCTCGGTGAGACTCTACCTTGACGAATCGGTCTCAGCTGCTCTTGCCGCAGTGCTTCTCCAGCACGGGGTGGATTGTCTCACGGCCAGAGATGCGGGCAGCTTGGGCGCCGATGATGAATCTCAACTCTTGTTTGCCACGCAGCAATCCCGGGTCATCCTTACGCATGACACAAGAGATTTTCTGCGCCTGGCTTCAATGTGGGCGGCATCGGGCCGTAGCCACGCCGGAATTCTCCTCGTTCACCAGGTGGCGCTGCCGGTCCTCCTTCTTCGATTTCGAGCGTTTCAAATCCGCTATCAGCAGACCGAATTCGTAAACCAAGTCCTGTGGCTCCCTCCGCCGCTTGAGGAGAAATGAGCAGAACGAGGTTAGATCCCTGCCCCTCCAGTCCCAACTGCGTCTCGACCCAGGCTCAGGATGCGGGCCATGCCATCGCGCCCATTCGCTATCGCAAGTCTCGGGTTGAAGCCAAGGAGGCGTTGAAGGAAGTCATCCGTTCCTTGCCACGCACGAAGCTCGTCGTGGAAGACGAGTCCTACCTGCACTACGAATTCACCAGCCTGTTGCTGCGTTTCGTCGACGATGTCGAATTTCTGTTCGACGACGAGACCAAGACCCTCCATTTCCGCTCCGCCTCCCGCACCGGCTACGGCGATTTGGGCGTCAATCGCACGCGCATGGAGCAGGTGCGCGCCTTTGTTGAGCAAAAGCTGTAGCTCCATTTGGCAATTTCCTTTGGAGTTGTGTGGCCGCTTGTTATGATGTCGAAAGCAGGAGGCCAGCGCCGATGGGGTTCAAGCGAAAAGGGGCACGTATCGAGGTAAGCCGGGGCGGCCGTCTGCAGCGGGGGGCTCTCTCGGCACCGTGCAAGGTTCTGGACGTCAGCGAGACAGGTGTCCGGATTGAGAGCCGCTTGTTCGTGAAGAGCGGCGATGCGCTCCAACTCGTGATCGAGCTTGAGCAGGGGAGAACTTTGACATGTGGCTTGCAAATCGTCCACGTGCGTTCCCCTACGTTCGGAGCGAAGATCACCTCGATCAGTCCGGAGGACAGGGAGCGACTGGCCCAGATCTTTGACGATCACCTGCAGGCCGGTCTTTCACGCCGGTGACCGGTCTTGTTCCTTTGGTCTATCTGGTCTGTCTGGTTCATCTGGTTAGTTTTGTTTCACCAAACAGACGAGACAGACCGAATAGACCAGACAGACCGAGTTTTAGTGAGCGGGGCTGGGTGGTTTCTGGCCTAGCCGGGTCGTGTGCTGGAAGACGCACTTCGGGCAGGTGTAGTGGACGAACTGCTTGCCGCCGACGAGGCGCTTCTTCATCGGCACCTGGCACCAGGTGCAGAGGCGATCGGGGAGGTCGGCTGAGGGTGGAATGGGGTTCGGTTTTGATGGAGTGACGTTGGCCATGCGCGGCATTCTCTCCGACGGCTAAGAACCTTGTCAACTGATCGAGTGGTCCCTGACCGTCTCGGTATGAAAAAAAAGTTTCTCCATTCCCCCTGATGCGAAATGTTTCGTGGTATATTCCGAAAGATAGGTCCAGCGTCACAGTTTTTTCACCCTCCTAACAGAAAGGTGTACAACCTCTATGAATAGCCCGACTGATTCCGAGTCCGCGATCTTTCCATCCGAGTCCCCAGTAGCTGCTTCCATTGCCCCCCAAGAGATGGTGGGCGAGGGGAAGGCGTGGGGACTTTGTACCTCAGTTGACCTCCAAGATTGTCATCCCGACCTGATCCGCAATGCCGACCATATCCGCCGCTATGTCGTCGAGCTCTGCGAGCTCATCGACATGAAGCGTTTTGGCGAGTGCCAGGTCGTCGATTTCGGCTCAGGCCGCGTCGCCGGCTATTCCATGGTGCAGCTGATCTCGACCTCGTTGATCAGCGGCCATTTTGCAAACGACACGAACAACGCCTACCTCGACATTTTCAGCTGCAAGGGCTATGACCCTGCCGTCGTCGAGGCGTTCTCCAAAGAGTTTTTCGGCGCGCGTCGCAGTACCGCGACGGTTACGCTCCGTTACTAGCAAGGGACCGGGAGCCGCGGAAGCGCGGCTCCCGGTATCGATCCGAGCAGGTTGCGGGAAAACCATTGTGGCACAACAGAAACACACTCCCGCAGGATGCTCAAAAAGGCCGTCCAGCAAGGCCGCAGCCGATGAAAGCACCGGAGGCGTAGCCTCCGGGCTACGGTGAGGATGCTTTCGAGACGAGAACGACGCTGGCGGACTTTTTCAGCATCCTGCTAAAGAGCCTTCCCACGAACCATGAATCCCACCACCATCAAAGAGTTTTTTCAGCTTCTCCCGGGCCAGCTCGATGCAGATGCTGCCGAAGATCTTGATGCGGTCTACCAATTCGATCTGAGCGGCGCGCAGGGCGGGCAGTACATTCTCACGATCCGGGAGAGGGCCTGTCAGGTTTCAGAGGGGATGCATGCGGACCCGCACGTAGTGTTTTCGATGGCGGGAGAGGATTGCATCAAGATTCTGAAGGGCCAGTTGAGTGGAATCGCCGTCGCCATGTCGGGCCGACTCAAGATCAGCGGGGACATTGGCTTGGCGATGCAACTGAAGGCGCTCTTTCCAACCGTCAGGTAACCATCAGCTCCGCTAATATCCCCGTCTATCTGGTTGATCTGGTCTATCTGGTTTGTTTCGTTGTCTGACCGAGAGAATCCAACCAACCAATAGACGAGACAGACCAAATAGACCAGATGAACAAGACAGACTGTCTGGCTTGTTGAGCATCCTGCTATCGACTAGGCGGTTCTGCCGGTATCCAGTCGACATCCTGTGGCGCCTCGTTCGCATGGCGGGGGAACCGTTCTTCTAAGATCACATAGATTGTGGGGACGAGAAAGAGCGTGAGGATCGTCGAGACGCTGAGTCCTCCGACGACCGCGCGCGCCAACGGGGCGTTCGTTTCACCGCCGGTTCCCAGGCCGATGGCCATGGGGAGCAGCCCCACGACAGTGGCGAGGGAGGTCATCAGAATGGGCCGGAGTCGCGTCCGCGCGGCGGTGACCGCCGCGTCGTGTAACTCCCGCCCTCGCCGCCGCAGCACGTTCGTATAATCCACCAGCAGGACGCCGTTTGAGACCACGATGCCCAGCATCATGATAATGCCCATCATCGACGTGGTGGAGAGGGTTGTATCGGTCAGGAAGAGGATCAGGATCACGCCCGGGAAGCCCATCGGGACCGAAAACATGATGACGAAGGGATCGATCAGCGATTTGAACTGGGCGGCCATCACCATGTACACGAGGGCCAGCGCCAGGACCGTCGCAAACAGCAGGCTCTCAAACGTTTCTCTCTGTTGTTGAATCTGGCCGGCCAACCGGATGCTGAAGCCGGTGGGGAGCTGGATCTTGGCAATGCCCGCTTCCAGGTCGGCGGCGATGGCGCCGAGGTCCCGGTTTACAGGGTTGCCGGTCAAGTGGACCACCCGCTGAAAATACTTGCGGTCGATCTTCACCGGGCCGGCATTGAGCTTGAGCGAGGCGACATTTTTGAGGAGGACTGGCTCTCCGGTTCGTGCGGTTAAAATGATGTTCTCGATGTCCGTGAGGTCCTTGCGGTGTTCTTCCGCGAGCCACGCGCTGATGTAGTACTCGTTACCGTTTTGGGGGTCGGTGTAGATGATGGGGTCGGTTGGGCCGTTGCCGTTGAGTGAGAAGAGCACGGCATTGGCCACATCCGATTCGCTGATGCCAAGGAGAGCGGCCTTCTCGCGATCCACCACCACGTTGACCTCGGGATAGTTTTCCTCGCGGCTGACTTCGATGTCGGCCAGGCCCGGTATTTGGTGCATCATGCTTTCGACCTGCCGGATGACCCCTCGCGCTTGCTCGAAATCGTAGCCGTAGATTTCCACGTCGACGGACTTCTGCGACCCAAAGCTGGTGATTCGTTTAATGAGCCCGCCCGGATCGAAAAACATCGCGACGCCTGGAAAGAGTTTTAAGACTTCAGGCCTCACGTCGTTCATGATTTGCACTTGGTTTCGTTTCCGTTTATCCGGCGTGACGAGATAGACGGAGATGGCCGACGTATGGGGGCCGGTGTTCGGATTGAACAGGGAGGACCGGCCCTGGGCTAACACACCGGTACTGGAGACGATGGTTTCCAGCTCCTCGGCAGGGATCTGTGCCCGCAGCACCCGTTCGACCTCGGCCACCTGCTGCTCGGTTTTCTCCACTCGCTGACCGACCGGTCCGCGCAGGACGATGCGGAACTGGCTTTCGTCCGACACCGGCAGAAATTCCGTACCGATCTTGGGTATCAGCGCGAGCGAGGCGGCGAAGAGGAGCAGGATGCCGGTGATGAAGAGCCGGCGATGGGCCAAGACCCAGCGGAGCGATCCCTCGTAGCCTTTGTCCAGGGACTCGTACCGTTCGCGGCTCCAATCCATCAGGCGCACGAACCATGTCGGCATCGAACGGTGAGACTCCTGTTCCGGCTTGAGGAATTTGTAGCAGAGAGCCGGGGTCACCGTGCGGGAGACGAAGAAGGAGGTGAACAGCGAGATCGCGATCGTGATGGTCAGGGGAATCAGGAGCAAGCGGGCAATCCCGGCGACGAAGAAAATCGGGAGGAAGACGACGACCGTGGTGATGGTCGAGGCCAAAATAGGCATCGCCACTTCGCGGGCCGCTTCCAGGATCGCATCCCAGCGGCGGGCGGTGGTGTTGAGATGGCGCTGAATATTTTCGAGTTCCACAATGGAGTCATCGACGAGCCGGCCGATTCCAAGGGCCAGGCCTCCCAGCGTGAACACGTTCAGGGTTTGCCCGGAGAAGTACAGCACGATGAAGGTCACCATGACCGAGAGGGGAATGGCGACGGAAATGATCAGCGTGCTCGTAACATTACGGAGAAAAATCAAGATGACCACTGCGGCCAGCAGCGATCCGTGCAGCCCCTGTTCGATGAGGTTGCTGATCGACTGGCGGATGTAGACCGATTGGTCGAAGGAAATGCCGAGCTTCACGCTGGGCGGAATGCCGACCATTTTCGGCAGGGCCTTGCGTAGCGCATCCACCACCGCCACGGTGTTGGCGATGGGCTGTTTATTGACGCGTAAGTACACCGCTCTGGCCCCGTCCGTTCTGACGATGTTGGTCTGAATGTCCGACGAATCGGTCACGGTCCCGACATCCCGTACGCGTACGGGGCTGCCCTGTTGGTTGACCTTCACGATCACGTCCTGGATCGGGTCGACCGTGCGGAACTGATTATTGGTGAAGACGTTGTAGTCCAGATTGCCGGCTTTGATGTCGCCCGAGGGAAGAATGAGGTTGGCGGCCTTCACGGATTTGACGACGTCGAGAATCGAGAGGCTCCGGGCGTTCAACAGAGCCGGATCGAGGTTGATGTTGATCTGGCGGATCTTCCCGCCTTCCACGGTGGCGGCGGCGACGTTGGCAATCTGTTCGATCTGCGGCGCAATCGTATTAAAGGCCAGGTCGTACAGGGCCCGTTCGTCGAGATCGTCGCTGGAGACCGTCACGAGGGAGACAGGGATATTGGAGACGTCGAACTTGACGATGAAGGGTTGCAGAATGCCGGGCGGGAGGCTGTTGAGAATTTGGGTGATGCGTTGCATCACCTCCATCTGGCCGACGTTAATGTCCGCGCCCCAGTTGAACCAGATCTGTACCCCGCCGATGCCTTGTTTCGCAAACGACTCGACATGCTCGACGTTCGACGCAGAACTGACGGCTTTTTCGATGGGGTAGACGACACTTTGTTCGATGTCGAGCGGCGGCGCGCCTTTATAGATGACGCCGACGAAGGCGACGGGCACTTGAATCTGTGGAAAGAGATCGACCGGCAGCCGCTGCAGGGATGTGGCACCCAGGATCACCATGGCCAATGACAGCATCAAGATGCCGATGCGATTGCGAAGTGCGAGGAGGGTCAGCCACATGATGGAAACAGTGATGCGTGATGCGTGATCAGTGATGAGCTAGGGATTGAAGAGCGTTGGTTACTTGACCACCGTTCACTCATCACTCATCGCCCTTCACTGGGCTCAGGGATTGCGTCTGCACGGGGGTGCCATCGTGCACGAGGTCTTTCCCGGAGACGATCACCTGCTCCGACCCGTCCAAGCCCTTGGTGATCTCCACCCGGTTCTCGTTGCGGACTCCGATTTCCACCGGCACGCGCTGGGCCTTTCCTTCTCGCACAATGTAGACATATTGGGCATCTTCCAATCGACTCACCGCGTCGATGGGGATCTGAATCGTGTTTCGATGGGTGCCGACCAGGACCTCTACGCGGGCGAACATGCCGCCTTTCAAGACATGATCCTTGTTCGGGAGATCCACTTCGACCGTCATCGTGCGGGTGGCCCGGTTCAGCGCCTGGACGACGCGGGTGACCGTGCCCTCGAAGACGCGATCGGGATAAGCCTCGGCGCGCACTTCTGCCTTTTGACCCACATGAATGAGCGGGACGTCTTTCTCGACTACCTCGATCAGGATGCGGACCGTCTGGATCTCATGGAGGGTGAGGATCCCGCGCGAGATGGTTGAGGTGCCGGCGGTTGCCCCGCTGACATAGGCGCCGAGATCGAGGTTGCGCTCGGCCACGTAGCCCGCGAAGGGCGCACGGATATACGAGTAGGCCAGGTTCGTCTCGGCCTGCGCCAGGGCAACCTCCACTTGCTGGACCTGCGCGCGAAGTGAGTCGAGCGCCGCCGCTGCCGCGTCGTACGAGACCTGGGCGTTATCCAGATCTTGCTGCGAGACAAATTGGTCTTTGATGAGTGCCTGCATCCGATTGAGCGTGAGGGTGGTGTTGCGGACCGTGGCGTCCTGCTGCGCGACTCTCGCTCTGGCTGCAGCCAGGGTTGCCTTGGCCTGGTTGACGGCATGCTGATAATCCGTGTGATCGATCTCGATCAGGAGCTGGTTGGCTTTGACCAGGTCGCCTTTATCGACGTAGAGCTTTGCAATGTAGCCGTCGACCCGTGAGAACAGATTGACCACTTGGTTGGGGGTGATGTCGGCAGTAAAGGTGAGTCGAATGTCGAGGTCCTGCTTCAGCGGTGCCACGGTGGCGACGGTGATTGCCTGGGCCTTGCGGGTGTCGGTCTTGGCCCCGCTGCTGAGTCGAAACACGACGAGGGCCGTGATCGCAAAGAAAATAATGACACCAAGTGTGACAATCGGATGTTGTTTCAGGGGATTCATCGCGCACGCCTTCCCGGCGTCTTACGGTTGGCCTGTTTCTTGATCAGTCCGGTGAGGAAGAGGTCGACGTAGGTCGCCACCGTCTCCTCATGGGATTGATGCATCGGGACTCCGAAGATCTCATGGAGCAGACGGTGATGGACGACCATGCCGATGAACGCGCGGGCTGCCAGGAGGGGATCGACCGGGCGAAACGCGCCGTCTTCAATCCTTGTACGAATGTATGCGGCGAGGTGGTCATAGAATACTTTATGGTGCTTGCCGAAGAACATCTCGGATAGTTCGTGCCCTTCCAGCGCGCTGAACAAGAGGAGTCGCAAGAACGTCGAATCGACTCCGGGGCGAATGCGATAGCTCGCAATCATCGTAAACACACGCTGGTCGTCTCGTTTCTTGGCCGCCTCCTCCACCGCTTCGAGCAGTTCGTTGACGGTGACCTTTTCTTCCAGGATTGCGGCGTAGAGCGTCCGTTTCGTCGGAAAGTATTTGAAGACCAAGGCTTCGCTCACGCCCGCTGCTTTGGCAATTTCTTTTGTTGTGGTGCCGTTGAACCCTTTCGCGGCGAAGAGCGAAGCGGCGGCCACGATGAGGCTGGCCTGACGATCGCGCGCCGAAGCCCGCTGCCCGTTCCCATTCATGGTCTGTTTGGTCCGCTTCTTCATGGTAAGTAAGTGCTTACTCACCGAAATCCTAGCACGCAGCGCTTCTAGCGGGCAAGCATTGGATAGAAACCTAAGTGAGTTGCTTCAGGTAGGGCTTATGCCGTGAGTCTTGAATACGAGGAGAATGCTGGCCAGACCCCCGATCATGGGCCGCACCCACCGTGTCCAGCGTCTGTCGTCATCATGGTCGGTGAAGAAAATGGAAGTACTGTTCAAGCCTCCTGCGTAAGAAGCACTTGACAGAGAATTGCAATCTGCCGTATGGGCCTCACTTCTCGCGAGGGGGTTCTAGCAGGCTGCGGAAACACCATTTCGGTACAGCAGAACTTCGATGGCCCGGACGTCTGGGACAAGCCCGGTTTGTCTGGTTGATCTGGTTTGTTTTGTTTATCTGGTCTGTCTGGTCCACCTGGTCAGTCTAATGCAACCAAACAAACCAGGCTGGCCCTCGTTCGCCGCAGTAGAACGGTCAATGTCGGACAGGTTCCTAAGGCAGCGATTTGAGATGTGGCCGTCGCGGGCTCGACTGGTCAATGAGGGTAAACAAGGGAGGCCCGCTGCTGAGTGTGGAGCGGTTCATGTGCTTCCAGAGGAAATGGCGTAGCCGGGTCCGCTCTCGTGTCGTGACGCGAAGAAATTCGATTCCGTATTCGTTTTTCGCGGCCCGGACCACCCGAACCTCCGAGATGAGAACTGGACGGGACGTTTCAGGGATTGTCAGGTAGAGATCCCAGAAACTTCCTATGGGCAATACGTGGGCGCTGCAGAGTTTGCACCCGCTCTCGGAGAGGTCAAGGGCCACCCCATCACCAACATGTTGGAAGCTATCTGTTGCTGAAAAGCGAACCATGATCTGAACAGGGACCCGCTGAGCCGCCCTGCGGTCAGGGGCCTGAACTGGGGGATAAGTCGTCACTCGTTTGCCTGTCCGTCGTCGTCCGGGCATTGGGTTCTCCGTGCAGCAGGCGGTCAGTCTAATCGGAATGCGCGAGATTCGAGCACAAGAAGTGACGGAGCCGGTTTCGTTCCCGTAGATTCATCTTGAGGATCTCGACTCCGAACCGACGTCCTGAGGTCCAAGCCACCCTCGTTTCCATCACGAACAGCGGGTCTTGTCCGTCGGGGAGGTAGAGGAAAATTGTGAGTTCCATTCCCGGCGTGACCAGGGTATTGCCGCGAATTCCTAATCCATGATGCGAAAGGTCCGTGACCATGCCATCGCCCATGAGGACCTCGCCGGAAGGGTCTTGGGCCGAGTACATCAGCCCGAACTCTACCGGAGGCCGGGGGTCTTGCCTCCGATTGACCGCGTCCGCCACAGACTGAAGCCCATTTCCTGATGCGACCTGTGCTCGTTTCATGAGGGCACCTCCTTGTTCCTGCTATGGTCTTAGATGCCGCCGTCGCGGTCTGAGGGGGTAACGCGATCCCACAAGAAGAATCGCAGATGATTCTGCTCCTCCAACTTCAGGGTCCCCAGCTCCACCCCAAATCGACGTCCCGCAACCCAGGAGACCCGGCTCTGGGCAATGCACAGTGGCTCCCTCGCTCCAGGAAGGTCGACAAAGAGGGCCAGTTCCATGCCGGGTTGGACCGATCGATTCCCGCTAATGCCAATCCCGCTCGGTGAGAGGTTGGTGACGATGCCGTCACCCATCAGCATCTGGCCAGAGTCCATGCCGGAATAGAGCAATGAGAAGAGCGCCGGGGTACGGCTGCCATGCCGACGATCGGATTGACCGGGGAGTTCAGCTACTGCGGTGACGGGAGAGGCGGTGTGAGTACCCATGATTTCCTCCGTGACGTTGGATCGATGCTTAGACGATGCGGAAGGCCGTCCGTCGATCGTCTAAGGACGACATGCTGGCATTTTTCAAGATTACTTCTTGCAGCCGCTTCCGTTCTTCCGCTGACAGCTTGGGGAATCTAACGGCAAACGAGTCTCCGGCGATCCAGGAGACGAGGACGTCGGTGAGGCACATGGGGGCTTGCCCATCCTCAAGGTCTAGGAGCAGAGTGAGGCTACTTCCCAGCGAGCTCATGGCCACGCCAAAGATCTTGCAGCCAGTTTTGGAGAGGTCTTTCAGGGTTCCCTTTCCTGCGACGATTCGCGCGCCTTCTTCTCCGGAGTAGCTGATTCGGTACCGAATCGGAACCCGTTCGGCATAGCGCCGATCCAAGAGCGAATGAGCTTTCTGGTCGTTGATTTTGAGAGCGGGGTGACTCAGCTTCATCGGTGCCTCCTCAGTGGTTTCGTCGCGCCTTCTCTGTCCCCCGTGGCAGTTTGAGAATACCGCATCCCGGAATTTCGACCATCCCTCAAGAGAGGGGATTGAATCCCCACCAGAAGGGGGGCGTTGGGCGCTGGAGCACGATGGGGGCTGGTTTCCTGGCAGGATAGCCGCACGAGACGGGCGAGGGTTGATCTGGTTCATCTGATCTGTCTGGTTGATCTGGTTAGTTTCGTTCAACCAAAAAACCAGACAGACCAAACAAACCAGACAGACCAGGAAGACCGAACAGACCAAATGAACAAGACAGACTGGCAGACCTTTTCAGCATCTTGCTGAATATTTCGGGAAGGATAGGCAGGAGGGGGGTGCCGGTTAAAACACGGTGGCCGAATTACCCTCGGTGATTTTGCGGCGGAGTTCCTGGCTCTCAAAAAAGATGATGCCGCGATCGGTGCCGGTCTCGTATCGGAGGTTCACATCGGTCTCGAATCCAGTCCAGCTAAAGAATTTGGCGGGGCCGCCGGCGATCTGTCCCGGTGTGCGGTCGAGCGAGCCATAGAGGGATTGGAGATAGGCAAGAATCTGATCGTGGGTCGCCTTGCCTTGGTAGCGGACGGTGACACGCGCGAATTGGCCTTCGGAGGTCACGAATCGCATGGAGTCGACCTTCACCGGGCCTAGTGAAGGAGCCCCGGTTTTCAGTTCATAGGTTTGAGACCGACCGGTGTCCTCGACTTTCATGAAGGTGTCGGTTTCCGAAAATGTCGCGCCCCAGGGAATCCCCTCGAACCCGTTAGGATCGTTCTGCATCGGTACGGCGAATGCCAGATTGCCGGACAATATCAGCAAGCAGAAAACCTGCGTCAGGATGCTCAACAAGGCCAGTCTTCTCACCCGCCCAACCCCGGCGGCTATTTCACCCACCCGCCCTGAGTCTGCCAAGACAGACTCTTTGCCCTGGGACGCGCCCTGTCCCAAGCAAGGCCGCAGCGAGTGAAGGCCCGAGGAGGTACAAACCGCACTTCGTGTGGGCCGTTCGCTAGTAGAATGGATCTTGGCGAATGGAAAATCCCCTCCAGCGTTTCCGACATCTGAGAGTTTTGGATGGTACGTTGAGGGTCTGAACGATGCAAGAACGAAGCTGGCGGACTTTTTCAGCGTCCTGCTAGAGAGATGGCGAGGCATGTTACTCCGCTGAATCGGTGATGTGGTCGTTGAACCGAGGGGCCAGGGTGCGGCTGTCGATAAAAACAAATCCCCGCTCCGTGTTCGCATGGTAGGTCAAGTTGATCTCGGTATCGGTCCCGCGCCAATTATACTGCTGATTGAGGCCCCGCATCATCTGCCCGGGGACGCGCTCAAGGGAACCGAACTGTTGTTCCAGATAGGCGAGGATCTGTTTGTGCCGATCGTCACCCTGATAGCGGATGGTCACGCGGGCGAATTGTTCATCGACCGACAAGAAGCGGACGCTCTCAACCGGGATTCCGGCATACGATGGCGGGCTATCCCTCAATTGGTATTCGTTCACGTGCGAGCCTGCCCTGGCGACTTCCAAGTCCGGCCTGGTCGTCAGGGCAACACCCCAGGTCATGCTCTGGAATCCGTTCGGATCGTTCACCATCGGCACCGCATGGGCGAGAACAGGGCGGCTCAGACAGAGCAGGAGCCCCAGCAGGACAAGGTATCGGCCCATATGATTTCTCTGCCGCCCAATCATGGCAGAACGCTACCATGGCCAATCGTATGGCGCAA
>Ga0315276_10001804_pt1 | contig 19297 bp, 14 predicted proteins | sample YL17G05_0_MG_FD_204542 | JGI IMG/M metagenome (GOLD analysis project Ga0315276, IMG submission 204542) | Sediment microbial communities from Yellowstone Lake, YNP, Wyoming, USA - YL17G05_0 | ecosystem: Environmental > Aquatic > Freshwater > Lake > Sediment | place: USA: Wyoming | collected... | reverse complement strand
GACAAAGACTTCTATATCTGGGACAGAATAATCTTCTCAAACACGATAAAGGACAGAGACACATTAAGAAAAATAAGGCGATATAAGCCTCTTGTCACCTACGACAATAAGGACGAGCTGCACAAGATCAAAGAGAATTGCGATACGGCCGGCCTGGTTTTGAGATTGAAGGTCCCGGATACCGGCTCGCAGGTTGAGATGAGCTCGAAATTCGGGGCTGAGCCGGGTGATGCGCACGACCTGGTAAAGCAGGCCTTTGATTTGGGCATGGTAGTGGAGGGACTGAGCTTTCATGTCGGAAGCCAGTGCACTAATTTTGATAATTACGCCGCTGCGTTGCAGATTACATCTGAGATATTTGATGATTGCCGCAAAAAAGGCTACAATCTGAGAATAGTCGATATCGGGGGCGGATTTCCTGTGCCATACGACCGGCAGGTTCCCAAGTTCGAGAAGCTCGGCGAAGTGATAAACTCCGAATGTTCCAGACTGTTCCCGCAGGATATAGAGATTATAGCCGAGCCGGGGAGATTCATTGTTGCGACTTCAGCCGTTCTGGTCTCGGAGATAATAGGCAAGGCCAGGAGGGACGGAAAGGTCTTCTACTACATAAATGACGGAGTCTATCATACTTTCTCAGGGGTGGTTTACGATCACTGGATTCCTAATTTCCAGTCGGTGAAACCCCCACGGGGCCTGGGGCCCGGCAGAAAAGAGATTTGTGCCGTTGTCGGGCCTACGTGCGATAGTTTTGACAAGATTTCTCTGTCGGAGCAGCTCCCGGGCGACCTGCAAATCGGCGATTATCTGTTCACGGAAAACATAGGGGCATACAGCATTGTCTCTTCAACGAAATTCAACGGTTTTGACGGCGCCAAAACCCTGCATTTGAACAACCAGGGTGTCTGACAAAAAACACCCTCGCTCTCTGTCGTTCCCGCGCGACTTCTCCTCGACTGTTGAAAAAGCCTTCTGTTTGACAGTTGTGTATTGACATCATTTGTTCAATGCTGTAAGCTTTGGGAGAATCAGAAGGATGGATCGCTTTTTCAACGGACTGTTAGGTACCGAATTAGACAGGAGAAAAGCCGATATGAATGAGAATACGAACAAAGACACATCGCGTCGCGAGTTTTTGAAGAACACAGGCCGGGTGGCCGCAACTTCGGCCCTGGCCGCCGGCATCATTTCGCGCGCTTACGCAGCCTCGGATAACACCATAAAGCTGGCCCTGATTGGCTGCGGCGGCAGGGGCACAGGCGCAGCGTCCGATGCCCTCTCGGTACAGAACGGGCCGATCAAGCTTGTTGCTATGGCCGACGTCTTCGAGCGCCGCGTTGCCAACAGCTACAAGAGTCTCAAAGAGGGGCGCGACGCCCAGGTGGATGTCCCCGATGACCGTAAATTCGTCGGGTTTGACGGTTACAAAAAGGCGATGGACTGTCTGGATAAGGGCGACGTGGCGATTCTTGGAACGCCTCCGGCATTTCGCTGGGTGCATTTCACATACGCCATTAAGAAGAGCCTCAACGTCTTTATGGAGAAGCCGGTTACGGTTGACGGCCCGACGACGAGGAGGATGATCGAGCTGGCGAAAGAGGCGGCGAAGCAGAATCTTAAATGCGGCGTGGGCCTGATGATTCGGCATTGCCGGGGTCGTCAGGAGCTGCACGACCGTATCAAGAACGGCGAGATCGGCGAGATCATTCTGATGAGGGGCTACCGTATGGGCGGTCGGTCGGCCACGTGCGGTCGCAAACCCGACAATATCAGTGAGACGCTCTACCAGATCCAGAAGTTCCACAGCTTCCTGTGGGCCAGCGGCGGGATGTACAACGACTACTACATCCACCAGATCGACGAGCTTTCATGGATGAAAGACGCCTGGCCTATCGAGGCGCAGGCGCTGGGCGGGCGACACTATCGCGGCGACCAGGTCGATCAGAACCTCGATACTTATGATGTCGAATACACCTACCCGGATGGAACGAAGCTCTTCTATCAGGGGCGGAACATGTCCGGTTGTACGGGCGGTTTCTCGAGCTACGTTCACGGGACAAAAGGCTCGGCGGTTGTCTCCACTTCGGGGCATACGCCCGGAAAGGTCCGCACGTACAAGGGCCAGAACATGGACGACGCCAATATCATCTGGAGGTATCCGCAGCCAGAGCGAAGCCCTTACCAGCTCGAGTGGGTCGATCTGATTGAGGCTATCCGGGAGGATAAGCCCTACAACGAGGTGGAACGCGGCGCGATAACGAGTATGGTAAGCTCGATGGGCCGGATGGCTGCGCACACCGGCCAGGTCATTACCTATGACCAGATGCTCAACTGCCCGCACGAGTTTGCCCCGAATGCTGCTAATCTGACAAATGACGGCCCGGCGCCGGTTCCGGCCAACGCGGACGGCTCGTATCCGGTGCCCCAGCCTGGTATCCTTAAAGACCGGGAATACTGAGATTACGTTTCGTCAGTGTGGTGTAATAGCTTGTCCAAAACATTGATATACAGGGTTTAATGATGAAAAACTACGGTACTATTTGTAATCGTCCGGTCAAATCTTTGACGTTTCTAACCGTTTGTCTTGTCGCTTTCTCCTGCTCGGCCTTGCCGGGCAAGGAGGCCGATTCCCCGAAGAAATATACCGAGACCGTTACGGCCGAAACCGGTGAGAAGATTTCGTTCGAGATGACGCCTATCCCCGGCGGGACGTTTCTAATGGGCAGCCCCCAGGACGAGCCGGGCCGCAAAGACGATGAGGCCCCGCAGCACGAGGTGCGTGTGGCCCCCTTCTACCTCTGTACGACGGAGACTACTATTGAGCTGTTTATGGCCTACTATCAGGAAACCGTTACTGCAAAGAAAGACTTCATAGAGCCTGAGCAGGCGGAGAAGGAGGCGATGGAGGACGTTGACGCCATTACGGGTCCTACGCCCGTCTATGGGGATATGACGATGGGCTACGAGAAGAACCACCCGGCCATCGCAATGACCTGGCACAACGCCACAACCTTCTGCAAATGGCTTTCCAGGAAGACCGGCAAGAAATATCGTCTGCCGACGGAGGCCGAATGGGAATACGCCTGTCGTGCCGGAACGACCAGCCGCTTTGGCTTTGGAAACGACCCCGGCCAGCTCAAGGATTATGCCTGGTACGAAGCCAATACCGAAGGTAAGAACGGCGCGGTGGCCAAGAAAAAGCCCAATGCCTGGGGTCTCTATGATATGTTGGGCAATGTGCGAGAGTGGGTCTATGACTTCTACAGCCCGGCGGCATACCAGGAGATTGCCAAGCAAAGCCCTGCGGTCAATCCAAAAGGGCCAACGGCCGGCAAGGTGCACGTTGCTCGCGGCGGCGACTACGGTAGCTCCGTCGAGGAGCTGCGTTGTGCGGCCCGCGCCTTTGAACAAGAGTGGTGGCGCATGGGAGACCCGCAGATACCCAAGAGCAAATGGTGGCTGCCGGAGATAGACGTAGTAGGTTTTCGGGTCGCCAGATCCATCGACCCAAACGAGCAAAACTCAGCCAAATAGAAAATGGCAACTGAAAGGATTCGTTCTATGGATGCTTCAAAAAATACAACACGGCGTGGATTCCTGAGGAGTTCGGCGGCTGCAGCAGGCGGCGCGTTGGCAAGCAGGCTGACAATCGGAGAAGTGGCTTATGCCGCCGGCAGCGACATCATCCGCGTTGGTATGATCGGTTGCGGCGGACGCAACGCCGGCGCCGGCGCCCAGGCGCTGACCGCGGACCCCGGCGCCCGCTTGGTTGCTATGTGTGATATCTTCATGGACCGCGTCAAAGAGAAACACCGACTCCTCAAAGAGCAAAAGCCGGGTCAGGTCGTCGTGAACGACGATCATTTCTTTGCCGGCTTCGATGGCTACAAGCGCGTCATTGAGTCCTCGGACGTGGTGCTGATTGCCAACGCGGCCAAGTTCCACCCGCTCCACGCAATGACTGCGATCAAGGCCGGAAAGCACGTTTTTGTGGAGAAGCCGCACGGCATCGACCCGGCCGGGGTCAAGCTGATGCAGCAGGCCGCCGACCTGGCAAAGGAAAAAGGATTGTGTATCGTCTCCGGCCTGCACAGCCGCTATCACACCGGCTACGCCGAGACGGTCCAGCGGATACACGACGGCGCAATCGGCGATGTGGTCGCCGTTGAAGAAAACTTCCTCCGCCCCCCGTATGTCATAATCGAACGCAGTCCGGGGCTTTCAGAGCTCCAGTGGCAGTGCAGCACTCAATACCACTTTCGCTGGCTCTCGGGCGATGATGTCCCGCAGTCTCTGGTGCATAACCTGGACCGCGCCAGTTGGGTGATGCGCAATGAGGTCCCTGCGAAATGCCACGGTATGGGCGGACGATCCTCGATGACGGAGCCTATCTACGGCGACGTGTTCGATCACCATTCGGTCGTTTACGAATACGCCAACGGCGTGCTCATTTATGCCTTCTGCCGCACGACGAACGGATGCCACAATGACTATTCCAGCGTCATACTTGGCAGCAAAGGCAAGGCTGACATAATGCAGTGCCGCATCTGGGGGGAAACGAACTGGCGCTGGGATGGGAGATGCGACCCCTACCAGAAAGAGCACGATGTGCTCTTCGCGGCGATTCGCTCCGGCAAGCCCGTTAATAACGGCGATTACATGGCCCGTAGCACGATGGTCGGCGTGATGGGGCAAATATCCTGTTATACCGGCAAGGAAGTCACCTGGGACCAGATAAACAAGTCCGATTTCTATTACCCGCCCAGGGCGGAGGATTGCCGCGACGACATGGAAGCCCCGTCCAAACTTGGTGCGGATGGCAGCTACCCAGTTCCAAAACCTGGTTTTACCAACATGATTTAGGCCGAGCGGTGCTCGCCTGAAACTGGGCAATAGCAGCAGAAAGGACAACACTGCGCTTCCTGATTCTCGCTACGATGCGATAATGAGATTGCTTTGTCGCTTCGCTCCTCGCAATGACAATTCGAGACCCCGACTGTTCTTATGAGCCCGCCGCCCAGGGTAGGTGGCAATCTAACCCTGATATTACTTCTTAAATACGGCAGGAGCACCGACGACTTGGCAATATAGGCAGTATTGCCTTGACTTGGGATGGTAAAATGGGGTATAATGTCTATATGGTCAAAGACATTATATCATTCGTTTTGCGCATTGGTCTTGTGGTGGCGTTTTGGGGGTTTGTGTGGTCGTTTGTTGAACCGAGAACGCAACTGATGCGTGTGCTCAGGGCGGCGCTGCTTGTCCTTGGCCTTTTGGGTGTCTGGGCCGTCCTGACGATTGCGGGGGCGTAGCCAGCAGTACGCGGCATTTCCGCATGTATCCTTCTTTAGGGCTTGTCTGCTCACATCCTGCCCGGCTACTCTGGCCGACCGTTTGGAGACTGACCCGCGGTGCGCTACGCGTGGGTGCATCCGCACGTTGAAGGTGAAACTGCCCTTATGGGCAAGTAGTCTCCCACGCCCGGACGGGAGACTACTTGACTAATCGCCAAGACCACGGCTGTTTTTTGTTGTGGTGGGCAGGCCTCGCGGGTTCAGGCCGTAATCCTTCTGCGGTGAAACAAGTACAGGATGATACTCAGGGCTATTAGACCGACAAGCCCGTTCTCACCCAGGGTAGCTAACAGACCGGTGAGATTTGTGACAATCGCTCCAAAGAAAGGGGTCTGCTCGCCGAAGAGAATACCGGCTACGATGCCAAGAGCGACCAATAACAGGGCGATTTCTGTAATCTCACCAATCCATTTCTTTATTTCTTCGAGGAAGTGCATGATAGACTCTCCTAAGAATGAGTAATAATAAAACGCCTAAACGAAGTATGTTCCTGCACTTTATTCGGTCTATCCTCTCGGATTACTTTAATAATATCGGGCCTAAAATGCTCGTATATAGCAACTACACACCAAACTTGGCATGCTTAGCGTCTCCGTGTGAAAATGCTTATGAACCGCTTTATCAGTGCCAAGAAGCAGGATTTTGGTGTTGACACTGGGTGCGAGTCGGTGTGGCGGTTAAGAAGGAGACGCTACTGCCTGCCCCACCGGGGAAAAGTTGTTCTTCCGGCTGTGAGACGACCGGCACATGCCCGGCTCCGCAGCGAGAGGAAGCCTGTCCGGCCGGTTTGGGGCGTTGACGAGCGGATTTCGCGCGTTTCCAGGTAAACCCGGAGTGGATTTGTGCCGATTACGACACAATGCAACTTTGAAGAATCTTGACGTGATTTGGCTGGGTTGGCTATGTCTCTGCTTTTCTTTGTACTTTCGCTGGTCTTTGGTGCCATAATCTTCGTTAAGTTCATCGGACCCGACTCGTGGCTCATAAGGGGACTGAGGGGTGACAAAATCGGGGCTGTTATCGCCTTCTGCACGATAATCCTGTGCGGCGCCGTGATATTCTTTTCACTCCGTTTTTCCCTGTCACTTCTTCCTGATCTGCTGACAGGCGCCTTGGCAGGACCGGATAATCGTGTGAATGTGGAGTATGCTCAGAAAGCAAACGTGTGGGACGGGATTGTGTGCTTTCTGTCTTTTTGCGTACCAATTCTGACAGGTTATCTTCTGAGCCTGCTGTACCGTGGAGTATATGGGGTCGCTAAGCGGTTTGCATTGCGATAATCGCAGACTCAAAGCCCGACAATCCTCTTCTTCTTGAACCTCCAGTTCTGCGCGCATAACCCGGCAAGTTCCGCCGCGGGCACTTATCAGGCCTTATTTGTTCTGTTGGCGATTCGGCGCGCTAAGGAGAAAGGCTCACAGTCGCAGTGCTGAGGATGCGTTGATTGGGTCGCAGAAACAGGCAGCGTTACTCTTTGGGCAGATAGGCCGATTCAACCACGATTTTGTCCGCGAACTCCGCTTGGTATCCGGGAATAGCGATGCTTCCTGCCACCTCAGCGGTGGAGAACGCTATTCGCGTTGTCCCGACCGTTACGCTTATCCGCCGGTCGTCGGCTTGTACGGTTGCTTCTTCGACGGAGTTGGTGTTAGCGTCCGTTGCAGTCAAAACGTGGAGAAAAAGGTCGAGCGTTGCCTGTTCGGACGGCGATATTTCAATACGGCATTGCGGCGCGGGGCCGGTGTCGCGAGAAGGTGGATAGTTTTTGCCGCCGTAACTGTAGAGCTGTTCGCCGGAGACGAGCGTGACTTTTGGCTGTTTCGGCAGCAGAGTCTGAATGAACAGACGGCCCTTGCCATTTGTGACTATCAAGTTGTCGTCTGTCTGCCTGGGGACCGTCATAGCCTGGAAGAGCAGTGTCTTTTTGAAGCCGGGATTCCTGGAGCTGACGCGGTCGAAGATGACAAATGTGTCCGGGCGAAGAAAGACTATCTGCCGGGTGAAGTACGCCAGCTTGCTCGGCGAATAGGACCGCGTGCAGTCGCCAGCCACATACACGTAAGAGCCGCGATCCTCGAAGGCCAGGATGTCTGCTATGTCATACAGCTTGCGGTCCTTCCGCCAGTCGGCTGGGTCTGTAACGGCGCCGTTATGGTGCGGCCAGTTGTGGTGTTGCCCCCCATCATTTCCCGTGACGTTTCCTGCGCGGATTCCGGGCCACGTCTCAGACGGGTCGTGGACGAGTATCGTGTTGTGTGCGACGGTTCGCAAATGGTAGTTGACGTCGTGGGTGGAGCCAAATTCGTCATAGTGGCCGCCGTCGCCGAGCAGCTCAGCGTGCTTGTAAATCAGAAAGTGTCCCACGTCGAGGTGCTGGTGGGCGGTGAAGCGGTCGCCGCACTTGAAGAAAAAGTATGTAGCGTCTTCGTCCCAGGAGCTTCGCGCATATACGTAGCCGGGCCCAGGGCTGATGTGTGAGAGCTTGAATCCCTTCAGATCTGTTGAGGTGACGGTGGCATCTCGCCAGAGGAAGTCTTTGTAAGCGTAAACACCGACGCTTGATCGCGCCGTGGTTTCATTGAAGGCGTGAGCTGCCTGGTGGCTCGGGTCATCGCGGAAGTAATTGACGAGGATGCGTCTTGCCGAGAGGGTTCTGTCGCGGTCGCCGCCGAACACCCGGCCCCCACCGTCGCCCATGGGAATCGGCCGGCGCGAGTTGTAAGTGCTGATACCGGGATACATCTCGAACATGCCGGCGACCGCACGGTTGCGGAAGAATTCCGGGGCATCGGCGTAGTAGTCTTTGCCTTCACAGTTGCGCGCGACCTCGCAGAAGAACAGCCACTCATATAGGAAGTAGTTGATGTAGTATCCCTCGGCCCAGCCGCCGCCGTCGCCTGCCAGTCTCAAAGCCGGTGCGGCGCGAGTGCGCCAGTCTTCTTCGAGCGTCTTGAGGATTTCGGGGGCGCGTGGGTTCTCGTAGTAGGTCGCGTAGGAGGCCAGGCCGATGCCCCAGTGTTTGTATCCGTACCAGCCGTTGTGGAAAACGTGGGTCTCGGAGTTGACGTTGGCATCGACGGTCTTGTTCATATACTCATGGAACGCTTCACGCTGGGCTTTGGTCCAGTATTCGTAACAGAGATCATAGACTATCGCGCAGAGCGCAAGGTCGCTGCCGAAAGTAACGTGGCCCTGCTTGATTGGGCCGTTGATGTATTTCATAGCCATTTGCACGGCGGCCTCGCCGAGCTTCTTATCCTGTTCTATCGCACAGACCAGGGCCATCGAGATCATCTTGGCGTGGTCGTCGGCGTCGATCTGGCGTACCACGCCGACAACGCGCCGGTATGCCTCACTGCGGGTCCTGGCCAATTCCTGCAGTCGCTCTCTCGAACCGAGCAGACGCGGATGCCTGTCCGGCACGGCCTGTCTTGGAGTCGCAGCGGCATATAGAACTGGACCAGCGTGGAACAGAACGATCGTTCCAATGAATACGGCGTAAGCGCAGCCAAATGAGAGTCTCACTATCCTGGCCATCATAATCCTGATTCTACAGCATAGCCCGAAAGACTTTCAACAGGGATTATGTCGGTATCTTCTTCACTGATGCAGCGGTGGATGGCAAATCCGGAGCTGGGTGGGCGAGGGAGCACAAAATACCCCCAATAGGATACACTATATGGAGTAGTCCAAAGTGGCCATCTTCCTGGCATAGTGTCCTTATTCTGTATGGTAGCCCAGTGTGTTCGATAGTTTCAGGTGTCTTTGTCTTCCTACTGGTGGTTAGAATGGGCAAAATGAGTAGAATAGAAAAATTTTTTTATATTCACCTTGTTTTTTTGGAGATTTTTCTTGACAAACCACTTTCGGCCGAATATACTGAAATCGTTAATAGGTGGCTTCTATTAGGAGGAGGCCATATCCTAATCTGCCCGCTATGGTGTTCAGCGGGCGGCATTTGCAGGGAAGGCAATTTCTTTGAAAAGTGTGGAGTATCAATGTTTGTAAACCAAGGTCACGAGAGCTTAGTCTTTTTGCTGTGGTTTATTGCGGCCGCAGTCGGAATCGTCGAGATGACGATGAGCGATGTTGTTGTCTGCGGTGTTCCCATGTGCAGGCGGCCCGAGCGCTTTGGGCTCTGTGTCCCGCGCTCATACTGAGCCAATTGGTGTGGAGCGCATTTGGACAGATTTTGTAGGTGACGTTTAGTAATTGAAGAAACTTAAGAATATCGAAGGAGATGACGAAAATGAAGAAAATCCTTTTTGTATTAGTGGTGTGTGCCTTGTCGGCGGCGCCGGCTTTGGCAGTACCGAGTCTCGGCGGGTGGGAAAGAGGCGACCCGGGATCAACATATCAGGCGTGGACTTTCGACGATGCCGACAATCCGGCATTGCCCGAGACTGACGATAATCCATACGGTGCGCCTGTGGCTGCGATTCAGCAGAATGGTGCTGGTTGGGCCACCTCATTTTTCGGTCGAACGGGCGTGTGGGGTAATCATCCGAATCCACTGAACATTGCTCTGTATATTCCCAACCGGGAGAATCGGAGCCTCTACAAAGAGATATGGCTTGAGATAGGTTACAAGGGGATAATTACCGGGATTCTTGTTGAGCCGATTCCGGGCGGCAACGTGGAGCCCATCCTGCAGACCAACGAGCTGGTCGATCCTGTGAATCTCTGGTACAAAGCGATTTACGCCTGGCGCATTTATCCAAACCCGAATGGGGAGAACATTCTGATCAGCGCCACCGGGACGGGCGGTTTTGTTGACTACATAACGGTCGATACAATCTGCATTCCCGCTCCGGGTGCAGTTTTGCTCGGCAGCATTGGCGTAGGCCTTGTCGGCTTGCTGCACAGACGTAGGAGTTTGTAAACAGATTTAGTGAAAACGATATTAGGCGTTTGGAGGTGGAAGTAGTGAAAAAGTTGATGACAATCATAGTAGTGGTTGTGGCTCTTGCGGGGGGCCAAGCGTTGGCACAGCCCGGCGAGACTTTTCAAGCCTGGACTTTCGATGCAGATGGTAACCCCACAGTGCCCGAAATCAGCTTGAATCCATACGGAACCGCAACAGCTACAATCAGCGGCGGCGCAGCAGCCCCTCCGGAATGGGTATCGACCCTGCTGGAGCGGGACGGAGTATGGAAGGCGGAAGGGTTCGAGCAAGTCACACTGGAGATTCCGAACCAGATGATCCGCAATCCATACAAGGAACTCTACATTGAGATAGGTTTCCTCGGCGACCTGGCCAACTTCTCGGTTTTCCCCCAGCCGTTTGGCGGGACAGTTGAGCTAGTCAGTCAGAACGTAGAGGTTGTCGATCCGATAAACAACTGGAAGAAACTGACGGCCTGGTACCGCATCGCACCAAATCCGGACAGTGAGTCCGTCTGCTACAGCTTTTCCGGCGCTGTTGCTGCTGTGGACTATGTGAAGGTCTCTACTGTGTGCGTGCCGGAGCCGCTGACGATAAGCTTGCTTGGTTTTGGCGGGCTGATGGTGTGGCGAAGACGCAGGGCCGCTTAGCATAATAAATAGAACCGCAATACTCGCGGAATGAAGGCAAGAAGAGCCCCGCGATTCTGCGAATAATTACGCAAATATACATGGGCCGAGGCGCTCAAGTGGGTGGTCTCGGCCCATTCTTTGTCTGCGGGGGCATTGCGGCGTTTTGGGGCTGCCCGCAACGAGATCGCGGGGATCCAGCGTTTCATAAAAGTAGCCGATAGCGTGTATAATCGCTTCGCTGGCGGATACCCACATTGTTTGATATTCCCGGATAACAACGCAGATGGGAATCACGTTGAAGGCCAACTGCCAGATGATTCCCATGGTTACGTTGAGTGCATCGCGCCGGGTCAGCGTTTCGTTGGCGGATTAGTTTGAAGCTTCTACTTCAGTTCGGCATCAGTCATTTGGGGTCGAACGTGAACCACTGGTCCCGGCCGGCAGGCTCAGCAGGTTTCCGTCGCTCCGCAATATGTCGTTGAGGGCGCTGCTCGGCACGATGCGGTACTCGGTGCGTTCGGTTCCTCCAATAATGGCCGGTGATTTCGAGAGCACTCGCTTCCAGGCTATTCTTTCGGTTGCCGGTTCGAGACCATAGAGATAAATGCCACGCCAGATTACTTGGGAGAGTCGCGACAAAAAGCCAAGACCCGTTTACTGAGCGTCCGCGCGGAAACGCACGTTCTTGGTGTGCGCGCCGATGCTGACTCGCTTGGATTCCTCCGTCAGTTTCGAGCCTGCGATCGAAACGCCCTCAAAGACTACATCGTTCACGTCGTGTTCGGGGTCGGCTCCTTCTATTTGCACGAGGTAATCGCCGGGTTGTCCTTCCAACACCACGTTCTTGAAATGCACCTTTCGGATGAACCCGGGCACTTTCTTGTGCATATACTGGTTTACTACCGGGCGCAGGCGAATCAACTCTCTCTGGCCTTCGCCGTGAATCCGGATATCCTCGATGTTGATGTCCTCCAGCCGCATGTCCTCGCCCGGCTCCAGAAGGAATGGCGTCATGGTGAAGTGGATAATGTCGAGATTTCTGAGCGTTACGCTGCGCATGAACGCGGCGCGGCTCTCGTGCCCGAGCAGGAAGATGCGGGCCCGGTCGCACCAGAGAATCGAGTTCTCCACAGTGATCCGTTCGACGTTGCTGTTCTGAGCGCTGAAATCAAGTCCCTTGAGCGCGACACAATCGTCGTCGCTTCGGATGAAGCAATCGGTGATCAGCACGTCCTGGGAGTTGCACGGGTTGATGCCGTCGTCGTTCTGGACGCGGGAGTTGCAGAGCTTCACATTCCGGACCGTTACCCGCTGACAGTTCTTAGGCACGATGGTCCAGTGGGACGAGCCGCGCAGCGTGATGCCGGTTACTTCGACGTCGGTGCTGTTGCGAATCGCAATGAGGTTGCCGATCGGGCCTTTTCGCCACTCCCAGTCGGAGCCGTCCAGAATACCGCGTCCACAGATCCGAATGTTGGTCCCTTCGGCCAGCACCTCGGCCTTCACGACGGCTCCGCCGGCAATGTAAAGGGTCTGGTTGCCCTGCAAGAGGATCTTCTCCGGCTTGTGGACTCCGGGGCCGAAGTAAACAACGTCCTTATCGTCCGGCTTTGGCGCGTCCGTCTCGATAGGATTTGCGAACAGCAGCAACGGACCTTTCTTGCCGTCCGGCTCCACGCTGAGCTTTCGCGGTTGGTCCAGCGTCAGGCTCAGCGTATGGTCATCCACCAGTGTTGACCGTACCCCGGACGACAGGGGCCGAATCGCCACGTTCCGAAGCGGCCGTTTGGACACAATGCGGACCGTGACAGGTCCCGACACATCGAAGTTGGCAAAAGAATACGAGCCGCCGTAGTCCCACTCCTTTCCTGCGAATGGCGGGTCGAGAACGCGGGCCATGTACACGTCAACCTGTTGGCCGGCCGCCTGCACTTGATAATCGGACGACAAGACCTCGCCAGCCGGAGCCGGATACGTAACGACCTGCGCTGCGCCCGCCGTGGCGCCCCAGCCTTGGCTTGAGGCTATGGCAAAGGCTACAACCACAGCTCCAACTGCCAGCAGCCTGCAGGTGCGGCCAGTCCTTGTTTCGCGGGATTTGCATCCCGTGGCTCTAAGAGTCGTTTTCATAGCGGTTCAGCTTCTCTTTCATAACGCAGCCCATTTTGAATTTCACCGTTTTCTTCGCCCGGACTCTAATCTTCTCCAGAGTCTTGGGGTTGTGTGCTTCTCTTGCCGCCCGTTCTCTGACTTCAAACACGCCGAAGTCTCTGAATTCCAGGCGGTTCTCCTTTGCAAGTTCGGCAATGACTTCATCGAGAAAGCACTGGACTATGGTCTTGACGCTCGACTGCGTAGTCTTCGTTGTTTCGGCTATTCGATCAATAAGCTGTTTCTTCGTTGTTGCTGCCATCAGCCACCCCTAAACTTGGTTATATCAATCAGGTTCAACCCACAGGTAGAATAGCTTAACAAGTGCGAGTGCTGCAATCAAGCAGTTTGTTGTCCGGCGCAAAAAATGATCCGTCCGGCGTAGCTGCCATCGCAATCCTCGACCGGTACTTGCATGCCGAAGACCCAGATGGTAAAATAGGCAGCTAATGTGGCAAAGGTTACTTCGCCTGCGAGATGCTCGTATGGGCGGATGCGCCCTACGGCGTCGAGCAAGATGTGGACGAAGTGAAGAAAAGCAAGAAGTGGTCTGTAGTAAAGAGTAATGAAGGATAAAAATCATGAACAGCTTATCGCGAAGAGAGTTCCTCAGAGCCGGGCTTGCCGCAGGAGCGGTTGCGTCGCTGGGCAGCGCCACGGCGAGCGGCCGGCAAGCCAAGCCGGCTGGTCGGCCTAACATTGTCTTTGTTTTGTCGGATGATTACGGTCTGGATGGCGTGGGGTGCTATGGCTCGGACCGCCACAAAGACCGGACCCCCAACATCGATGCCCTGGCCCGCGGCGGCCTCCGGTTCGAGCGGTGCTATTCGACGCCGCTGTGCGGGCCGACGCGCTGCGAGATTATGACGGGCCGCTACCCCTTCCGCACTGGCGGCCTGACCAATCAGACCGCAGGTCAGCCCGTGCCGCAGGACGAATACCCGTTGGCCCGGGTGCTCACGGAGGCCGGCTACGACACGTGCAGTGTGGGCAAGTGGCGGCAGATGGGGGCCACGCCGGGCGATTGGGGCTTCGGCGACTACATCACCGACCCCACTGCGGGAGGCTGGTACTGGCAGAAGAGCTACACAAAGAACGGGCAGCTCGTGGAAACAGACAAGGAGATCTACTACCCCGATGTCACGCACGACCACGCGGTGGATTTCCTGCGGCGGCACGCAGCAGGCGGCGCAGCGGCAGGCAAGCCGTTCTTTCTGTACTACCCGTCCCACCTGGTCCATGGGCCGATCCTGCGGACGCCCGACAGCAAACCCGAAGAGAAGGACGGGCAGACACTTTACAACGACAATGTCGCTTATCTGGATAAGCAGGTAGGCGCGCTGGTGGCGGAGCTGGACCGGCTGAAATTGCGGGAAAACACGCTGATCGTATTCTCCGGCGACAACGGCACGGCGGGTCAGTCCGGCACGATTAACGGACGTCAAATCAATGGCCAGAAGGGCACGATGATGGAAGGCGGCGCACGAGTGCCGCTGATTGCCAACTGGAAAGGCGTCACGCCGGCCGGACGGGTGCTCAAGGACCTGGTGGATTTCAGCGATGTGTTGCCGACGTTCGCGGAAGTGGCCGGGGCGAAGACGCCCGGGAAGGTTGTGTATGACGGTCGAAGCTTCGTGCCGCAGCTTCGCGGCCGGAAAGGCAGCCCGCGCGAGTGGATTTTCGTACAGCTTGGCCGCAACTGGTACGTCCGCGAGGATGAATGGAAGCTGAACCAGGCCAGCGAGCTGTTCGATATGAAGGATTCGCCGATTGTCGAGAAGCTGGTGCCGGCCGATTCGAAGGATGAGGCGGCGGCAGCGGCGCGCAAGCGGCTTCAGGCAGTGCTGGATAAGCTCAATCCGGCCGGCGGCAAGACGATCTCCGCTGAGGAAGCAACGGCGGAAAAGGACCGGGCGAAAAAGCGGGCTGAGCGACAGAAACAAGGGCAAAAGCCAAAGAAGGCCGCTCGAAAGGCCCAATAGCGACACCGACTGCAAACGCAGCGCTTAATAGAGCGAAAAAGAGGGAGACAGCTTTCTTTTTGCGCTGCCTTCGGTAAGCCCAGATAATCGACAGGATGACGGAATCTACGCGAGCCCACGGATTCTCGTGGCTGTTCCTTGATGCTGCGCTTCGGTTCCGTCACCATCACCTGATATGCAGCGAGCGTTGGGAAGTCAAGGGTTGGCTGTTAGGCAAAGCAAGGAAACGTTATGGTTGTCGTAAGAATTTCTGTGCCCGTTTGCCCTGTATGTCCGTCAGGTAGAGATTACCCTGGGAGTCGAGAGCGATGCCGTGGACCCAATCGAGCTCACCCGGCTTTCCCGGTGGGACTGTCGTTTTCTGCAGAGGCAGCCGCAGCAGGACTTCACCCTTTTGGCTCAGCTTCATAACTACCTGGTCCGGCGGCGGGGTAACGATCCACTCGCCCGCCTCATCCGGCACGTCTTTCCTTACGGCAGAGGAGCCGCAGACCCAGATTTCGTCGTTCTTCGTCAGCCAAAGACCCCACGGCGTAACAAGGTCCGCCCAGACGGCGAGCAGCTTGCCCGTAGTGTCGAAGACCTGGATGCGAGCATTTTCCCGGTCGGCGACATAGAGCCGCCTCCTGGAATCGGCCACGATAGAGTGCGGCAGGGCGAACTGGCCCGGCTTGCTGCCGGCTTGGCCCCACTGGTTGACGTACTTGCCCGCTGCATCGAAGTGCACGACCCGTCTGTTGCCATACCCATCGGTTACGAAGATATCGCCGGTGGGAAGAACAGCCATATCGGTGGGCTTATCGAAGTGCCTCTCGTCAGTCCCGGCACGGCCCGCCTCACCGAGCGTCAAGAGCAGTTTGCCCACAGGACTGTACTTGCACACGACGTGATTTTTGATATCCGCGGTCCAGACGTTTCCATCGGGGCCGACCCTGATGAAATGTGCGCCGGCCGAGTCCTCCATGTCCCAGGCCCGCAGAAATTTGCCGTCGGCCTGGTAAACCTGCACTGCCGGCTGGCTGCGAGTGAAAATATAGACTTGATCCTGGGCGTCCACCGTGACGCCGGGCATCTGGCCCCATTTGAAACCGTCCGGCTTGCGAGGCCATGCGGCATCAACGATATAGCCTGGCGTGGCGCTACTGGGCGGATTTGCACCTGCCGCTGCATATATGTCACTGAGCAGAACCAGGAACATAACCACCGCGATAAGACCGTGAGAATTTGGACGCATACGACACACTCCTTTCTATCTGAAAGACTTTCCGGCTGCGTCGAACCCACTGAGAGCACGTCCGACCACAGCAGTCCTGGTTACAAGTCTGCATCTCATATCGCAATCGCCTTCAAACAAGGCCATGCAGATTGTAGCGTGAACATACGGCAAGCTGCAAATAGTTGGTGGTAACAAGCCGCCTTCACCGGCGATGGGGCGGCCGGAGCTGAAGAATGCTTCCAGGCATTGCATAAAATTTAAGTCAAATGACTAATGCTGTTTATGGTAATATCATGTGATGGAATACGATCAGTAGGATAAAGCTTAAAAACAGATGGCCCAGTGTATGGCAGGACGGTCTGCTGATGGGTATTCGAAAGGGACGCCGAAAACCGCACGAAAGGCAAATATATGGGAATACCAGGAATCAAACGTCGGGATTTTCTCAAACGGACGGTGGCAGGCGCGGCGGCGGCGTGGGCGCCTCTGGTTCGACGTGCATTGGCGGGGACTAATTCACCCGGAGCGCCCAACATTGTTTACATCCTGGCCGACGATCTCGGCTACGGCGACTTGGGGTGCCAGAACCCGGAGTCGAAAATTCCCACGCCCAACCTGGATCGTCTGGCCACGGAAGGCATTCGGTTCACGGATGCCCATTCGCCGTCGGCCGTGGGCATGCCCACACGGTATGGCCTGCTCACCGGCTGCTACCCGTGGCGGTCACAGCTCAAACGCAGTGTCCAGCAGTGCTGGAACGAGCCGATCATCGAGCCTGACCGCCTGACGGTGGGCAAGCTGCTCAAGCAGCGCGGTTACGACACAGCCTGCATCGGCAAATGGCACCTCGGCATGAACTGGCCCACCACGGACGGCAAACCGCCCGTATGTGTAGGCAGGACGAGAACCGCAGACGGGCATACGAACGTTGACTTCACCAAGCCCATCGCCAATGGTCCGACGACACGGGGGTTCGACTACTGCTTCGGCGTGGACGCGACGCACATCCCGCCCTACTGCTTTATCGAGAATGAGCGCACAGTCGGAATCCCCGCGGAGCCCAAGAAGGGCATGCCCGGCTGTCCCGGACCGATGCTCGAAGGATGGAGGCTCGACGGAATCCTGCCCGCACTGATGAAGAAGACCCTCGAGTACATTGACGTCAAGGGCGGCAGGACCCGCAATGATGTCTTCCGCCAGACGACAGGCAAGCCCTTTTTCCTCTACGTCCCGCTCACGGCCCCGCGGACGCCTATCGCGCCGGCCGAGGAATTCAAGGGCAAGAGCCAGGCGGGCGCATACGGCGACTTCGTTTACGAGGTTGACCACGTCGTCGGCCGCGTGCTGCAGTCGCTCGAGCGGAACGGCTTCGACGGGAACACGCTGGTCATCGTCACCAGCGACAATGGGTCGCCCGGCTGTGACGGAACAGACATGCTTGGCGCCTGGAACTCCGTCCTCAAGTACGGCCACAATCCCAGCCGCCCTTGGCGCGGCGTCAAGACCGATATTTGGGAGGGAGGCCACCGTGTGCCGTTCCTTACACGCTGGCCGGGCCGCATCCCGATGGCAACAATTAGCGACGAGACCATCTGCCACGTTGACCTTCTGGCGACTGTGGCTGCCATCGTGAGCGAGAAACTTCCGGACAGTGCCGGCGAGGATTCGTATAATGTCCTGCCCGCGCTCCTTGGCGAAAAACGGGACCGTCCTATACGCGAGGCGACTGTGCACTATTCAGATGGGGCCCTGTTTGCCATTCGTCAGGGCAAGTGGAAGCTCATCACCGGCCTGGGTTCAGGCGGGCGGAGCCAACCAAGCTTCACCAAGCCCGAGCCCGGCGGTCCCGAGGGCCAACTCTACGACCTCCAGGCCGACCCGGGCGAGATGAACAACCTCTGGCTCGAGCACCCCAAGGTCGTCACTGCCCTGACTGCGCTTCTCGAGAAGTACCGGCTGGACGGTAGGTCCCGGTAACATGTTTGAAAGCCGGCATACACATGTCTGTTGATTGACGCAGTCAACTCTGAGAGGACATACTCTCCAGAAACTCCGCGTTGTCAGGGTATTTCTTGAGCAGCTTGAATAAGGACTCCATAGCCCCGCGGGGCTCGTAGCTCGACAAAACGCGCCGCAGCGTCGCTATGCCGTGGATATGGTCCTGACTGTAGAGCTTGGCTTCCTTTCGCGTACCGCTGGCAGGGATGTCGATTGCGGGGAAGATTCTGGCCTCGGCCAGCGTCCGGTCGAGGACCAGCTCGCTGTTGCCCGTTCCTTTGAATTCCTCGAAGATGAGCTGATCCATTCGAGAGCCGGTGTTGATCAGGCACGTGGCGATGATGGTGACCGAGCCTCCGTTTTCAATGTTGCGCGCCAGCCCGAACAGACGACGGGGCACTTCGAGGATGCCCGCTTCGAGTCCGCCGCTCATAGTGTGGCCGCGCGGCGTGCCTCGCCCGCGGGTCCTGTTGTTGAATACTCTCCCTACCCGGGTGAGGCTGTCGATGAGCAGGACAACTTCGCGCCCGCATTCGAGCTCCGTCTGCACGTGGGCGAGCATCAGCTCTGCGAGCTCAACGTGTTCATCGGTGCCGTGGTCGCTCGTGCTGGCCACAATTTCGGCGCCGTCCGTAGCCCTGCGAAAGTGAGTGACTTCTTCGGGCCGTTCATCAATCAGCAGCACGATGATACGGCTTTGGGGGGAACATTGGCGAATCGCCTGCACCATCTGTTCGAGAAGAACGGTCTTTCCGGCCTTGGGCGGCGAGACAATCAACTGCCGTGTGCCCTTGCCTATCGGCGCAATCAGATCAACTATTCGCATGCTCTGCTGGCCGGCGCCGCCCAGGTCGAACCGTTCGTGCGGATCGACCGCCACCAAATCGGTGAATCGCGGGCGTTTGCCGAAGTCCTCCGGCCGCATGCCCCCTATGGACTCGATGGATGCCAGCCTGCGCCGGCCTTTCTTTGGATCGAGCTGCCCGCTGACGCCTGCGCCTTCAATCAGGGCAAAGCGACGCGTTAGGTCCGAGCTGACCATCACGTCGGGATGCCCCGCTCGATAAGACCTCTCGGCG
>Ga0315276_10001803_pt1 | contig 19298 bp, 15 predicted proteins | sample YL17G05_0_MG_FD_204542 | JGI IMG/M metagenome (GOLD analysis project Ga0315276, IMG submission 204542) | Sediment microbial communities from Yellowstone Lake, YNP, Wyoming, USA - YL17G05_0 | ecosystem: Environmental > Aquatic > Freshwater > Lake > Sediment | place: USA: Wyoming | collected... | reverse complement strand
TTCCCTTGGGTCTTGTCTTCCATCTTTCGTGAGCCCAAAACCATTGCTCGGGATGCTCCCGTATATATCCCTCCAGGACCTTGGTAAAACGAGCCGTATTATCCACCAGATCCTTCTGCAAATCCCCACTGCGGGAGAGGGGAATCTCCTCCCCCACGACCACCGTCAGCCGGCCGTCCTTTCGGCGCGGTGTCAAAATCGGGAATACGGCCGCTCCTGTTCTCAGAGCCAGGAGGGCTGGGGCGTAAGTGGTGGATGCCAGCTTCCCGAAGAAGTCCACGAAGACCCCCTCATTCCTCATGGTATTGAGGTCTATAAGGACGGCCACCATCCCCCCCTTCTGCAGCGAGGAGAGGATAGGACGAAGGGCGTTTCTCTTGGCGATTACCCGATTACCCGTGCTGCTCCTCACGGTCGCCAACCAACGATCCAAGTACGGATTATCCAAAGGACGAAATACCACCTCTAAAGGGTATCCAATCAGGGGAGCGGCCAAAGCCCCCACTTCCCAGGATCCGAAATGGCCCGTGATCAGGATGATCCCTCGGCCTCCGTTGCTCGCCGCAATGACCTTGGGGACGCCCTCGAAATCGACAAAGCGTTCTACCGGGCCTTCTTTGAATTCCCGGTACCTGCATAGCTCCACCAGGGCCAACACCAGGTGAGACATGGAAGTACGAGCGAGGTCCCGAATCTCCTCTTCATCTCGACTGTCGCCCAATGCCATCCGCAAATTCTCGATGGCAATTTTCCGATGCCGAGAGTCCAGGGCAAACGCGGCCCTCCCCAATCCTCTTCCCAAGGCATATGCCATCTTGGCAGGGAGCAGGGCAAAAACCAGGCAGATTATCCGAAACAGGAAATACTCGACAAGATGACGAACCCGGACCACCGGGCTGTATCTCTTCCTTGATGAAGAAGAAGGAATCCTCGAATGTGTGGACTTTTCAGCCATTCGTTTCTCTCGCAGTCTCAAAAGCTTGCCGCGGCACTCTATTGGCCCGATGCGTGTTCAATCTCTCCGCAGCAGGACTGCGGGGATTGCCCTCGCTATGCACTTTCATGAAAGACGGGCCCCCCTTTTCAGCAGGGAGAAAAAGCCCGCATCGTCGCTCAGTTCGATCTCCACACGAAGATAAAGCAGCGGGACCGGCCAGGGAAAAAGGTCCGGGGGGATACGAACTGCATCCTTTTCGGTGGTCAAAATGAAGTGCGCGCCGGCTCCTTGGGCCTCTCCTGCGATCTCTCTCAACTCCTGCCGCGTATAGGGATAATGATCGGGAAACGAGAAGCTCCTGATGACCTCCGCCCCCAGGGAAAGGAGCAAAGCAAGGAAGGAGGACGGACTGGCGATCCCGGAGATGGCCACACATCTTTTTCCTCGGATTTCCTCCAACTCACGCCTCGTCCCTTCCGGCACAGCTACCAGAAAAAGGGGGCGACGTTTCCCGGTGAAGATAGGGGCTCGTCGGTTATACCGCCGTACCGACTCCCGGATTCCATTCGGGTCACAACAGTCGGCCCCTTGCGTGATAACGATGAGGTGTGCCCGGGACAGAGCCGTAGGCGGTTCCCGAAGAAGCCCTCGCGGAAAGAGATGGCCGTGACCGAATGGCTCTTTCGCATCGATGAGGACCACGTCGAGATCTCTTTGTAGCGCCAGGTGCTGAAAGCCGTCGTCCAGGATCAACGCCTCGACACTCAGGTCACGAATCGCCAGCATTCCGGAGCGAAAGCGGTCCTTACCCACGACCACCGCCGCGGAGGGAAGGTTCATGGCCAGCATGAAGGCCTCGTCCCCGGCCTCTTTCACCCCTGCAAGGAGGCGAACCCCGTCAGAGACAAGCAAGGTCTCCCCTTCCGATGAGCCCTTATATCCTCTGGTCAGGATTGCCACCCTTTTTTGTTCAGCACAGAGGACCTTGGCGATCTTCTCCACCAGGGGAGTCTTGCCGGATCCCCCGAGGGTAATATTCCCCACACTGATAACCGGGACCGGGAGCTTCCTTCGTGGCATAATGCCCAGAGCATAACCAGACCCCCGGAGTTTGACGAGAGAGTAGTAGATCCACGATACCATGCTCAGAAGAAAGAGCCAGATCCGGGCAGGGGTATGATAGGATCTTTTTCGCATGCAATCCAAGGTATAGGTTGTGAGCCTTTGCCCAATCTTCACAGGTACTTCTTCAGCAAATCCCAGGTCCTCTGCATGGCACCCCGATGCTGACACAGGATACTCCGCGCCCTCTCCCCCATAGCCTCCGCCTCCTGTGGATGATGGAGCAGCCAGAGGAGCTTTTGCGCCAGATCGGATGGATCTCTGACGGAAAGGGCTCCCCCTCCGGAGAGGAAGAGGTCTGTGATCTCCTCGAAGTTCTTCATATGGGGACCAAAGAGGATGGGCCAACCATAAAAAGCGGGTTCCAAAATGTTATGCCCGCCGATCGGGGTCAGGCTGCCGCCAACGAAGATAATCGTTCCCAGGCTATAGATCTTTCCCAACTCCCCCATGGTATCCAGCAAGATCACATCTCCCTCTCTTTCTTCCGCGGGCCGGATCTGGCTTCTTCGGCTAAAGGCCAATCCTCGTTGGCCCAGGAGACGTGCCACCTCGCTAAATCTCTCGGGATGGCGGGGCGCGAGGATAAAGAGGAGGTTGTCAACCTCCACTTTTGCCCGCAAAAAGGCTTCGATGGCCGCTTCTTCTTCCCCTCGATGCGTCGAGCCGGCGATAAAGATTGGCACGTGATCTTCGATCATCAGGTCTTGCAGAAATTGTCTCCGGGGGTTCTCTCCCTCCTCCTTCAAATACTGGTCGAACTTGAGGTTTCCAGTACAAACAACCCGGGAGGGATCGGCTCCCAATCCTACGATCCGCAGAAGGTCCACTTCACTCTGCATGCAAAATAAAGGCATATCCTTTATCATTCGGCGAAAGAAGCCCCTTACCCATCGATAGCGCCGGAAAGAGCCCTCCGATATGCGACCGTTTATCAGGATACAGGGAATGCCCTGCTCCGAACAACCCCTTAGAAAATGAGGCCAGAGTTCCGTCTCCGTGAGGAGAACGGCACGGGGCTGAATCGCCTTCAAAGACCTCTTTACGATCCAACGAAAGTCCAGGGGAAAGAATAGGATGGCCGAGGCGTTGGGAAACCTCTCCTTTGCCACCCCCCTTCCGGTCGCGGTCACCGCGGATAAGATGATCCCTTCTCCAGGCTTCCCTTTCATCAATGCGGAGATGAGAGGAGAGGCGGCCATCATCTCGCCCACGGAGACAGCATGGATCCATAAAGGACGGGAATCCTTTAGCCTCTCCTTCAGATCCGGGGGATAGATGCCGAACCTTTCGCCCAGATCGATGCGATACTTGCGGAGGAATGGGTCTTTGAGGAAGGAAAGGGGGAAATAAATGAGCAAGAACAGAAGGAGGAGAATGCTATAGAGGAAATACATCTTATTGGGAGGCCTTCCTCAATCCCTGGGCAACCAGGTTGGCCTCTATATCCTTTTGCCCGTATTTCCTCATGTGATAGATTTCCCGACTGAGATCATCTGCCTCGAGAGTCATCGCGATCAGCTCTTCTTGGAGGATTCGTTGGACCTCGGAAATCTTCTCCTTGTCCGCATCGGCGGAAACCGACAAGGGATTTCCCCAAAGGAAGATGCCGGTGGAAAAGGGGAGAGGGATGATGAATTCGTCCCAACTGTCGAGGACCTTTCGCGGGAAGGCCCCAAAGGTCAGGGGCAGAATCGGAGCGCCGGTCAGCTTTGCCAGCTCAATGACCCCTGACTTCACCAGGTATCTGGGGCCCTTCGGGCCGTCTGGAGTGATAGCCAGATGCTGTCCTCTCTTGTGAGCCCCGATCATCTTCTTCATGGCCGCCAGGCCTCCCCGGGTAGCCGATCCCCGTATGCTCTGCAATCCTCTTCTTTCTGTGAATCGACTCACAAAATCCCCATCGCGATGCTGGCTGATCATGATGGACACATTCCGAACCGGAGTGGAAAAGGGCAACATCAGCAGCCTTCCATGCCAGAAACAGAAAATAACCCTTTCCGCTTCTCGAAACAGGGCTTCGGTCGCCTCTCGATCTCTATGGGAATGGTAGGCGCGAAGGGTCAGGTGGAGGCAATTGAGAAGGAATGAGCCTACCACGGCCCCTAAATCGAGGACGAATTCGCTTCTTCCGAGGAGGCGAGAGATACTTGCCATATCCCTACAGGACGGAAGGGGCTTTAGCCTCTACATCCTGCCTGGAAAGGATCCACCTCTCGTCCCTCTGGAACTGCAATTCGTAGAGACGACGGTAGACCCCGTTCTGCGCCATGAGTGCTTCGTGTTTTCCCGACTCCACCGCTTTCCCCCCTTCGAGCACGATGATCCGATCCGCCCCGTGAATGGTGGAAAGACGATGGGCGATGACAAAACTGGTGCGGTTCGCCATGAGGCGATCCAAGGCCTCCTGCACGAGCAACTCCGATTCGGTATCCAGTGCGGAGGTCGCCTCGTCCAGGATGAGAATGGGAGGGTTCCTGAGGATGGCCCGGGCGATGGCAATCCGCTGTCTTTCGCCCCCAGAAAGCCTAACCCCCTTCTCCCCAATCATCGTGTCATAGCCTTTCGGCATGGAAAGAATGAACCGGTGGGCGTTGGCTATCCGGGCAGCCTCCATAATCTCCTCCCGACTATGGTTCTCCCTCCCGTACGCGATATTGTTGGCAACCGTATCGTCAAAGAGGATCGTCTGTTGCGTCACAATCCCCATCTGGGATCGCAAAGAATCGAGGGTCAGCTCCCGGATATCGTGACCATCGATGAGGATATCCCCGGAGGCCACATCGAAGAATCGGGGAATGAGGTTGACCAATGTGGACTTTCCCGCCCCACTCGCCCCCACGATGGCTACTTTTTCTCCCGCTCTCACCCGAAAGGAGACATCGCACAGCACAGGTGCCTTCGCATAGTGAAAATCGACGTTGCGAAAGTCCACATCCTTCGTCATCCGAGGAAGCGGATAGGCATGGGGGCTCTCTTTCACATCCGCTGTAAGATCCAGGATATGGAAGACCCTCTCCGCCGCAGCTATGGAATGCTGGATTATATTGCTCACCCGAGAGAGACTTCGGATGGGCCCATAGAGGAGAAAGAGGGCGGCGACGAAGGAAAAGAAAGATCCGGTGGTGGCGGCCCCCCTGATGACCTGATATCCTCCGAACCAGATGACAAAGGCGAGGCCCACTCCTCCGATGAATTCCATTACCGGGCTGGTTACGGCCTTGATCTGTTCTGCCCGCATGATCTGTCCGAAATAATTCAAATTATGGTTGGCAAAGCGTTTCGCTTCGTATTCCTCCGTATTGAAGGCCTTAACGATTTGGGCCCCGGTAATGGTCTCCTGCAGGTGAATATTCATGTCGGCCATTTTCTCCTGGGATCGCCTTCCGACCTTACGCAGAGATCTTCCGAAGCGAAACAGGGGAATGGCACAGAGGGGTAAGACGACCAACGCCAGGAGGGCCAATTGCCAATCACGATAGAAGAGGACTCCTACCAGAAAGAGGATGGTAAATGGGTCCTTAACCAGATTGACCAGTACCCCGGTCACCGCTGATTGCAGAATGCCCACATCGTTCATGACCCGGGATACGATCTGACCGGTGGGCGTTTGAACAAAAAAATTGAACGAGAGCCCCTGGATGTGCTCATAGAGCCTATTCCTAAGATCATGGACCACCCGCTGCCCGACCCAGAAAAGCAGATACTCCTCTCCATAGCTGCCAATCCCCTTCACGAAATAGATAAGGAGAACGGCCAGGGGCAAAAGCCTTAGCATGGCCACGTTATGATGGGTGAAGATGTCATCCACCACATTCTTCATGAGCATGGCAGAGGCACCCGTGGTGGCGGCAACCAGGACCATGCAGAAGCCAGCCAATAAAAGTCGGGTACGATAAGGTACTACAAATTGAAGGAGACGACGATAAATTCTCATGATAGCGAGGGGTCCAAATTCCTCCGCCCGGAAGCCGGGGGGAATCACTAAAGATCAGGCAAGGATTTCTAAATCACGGCATTCCCTCGCTTGCATGTTGAAGCTCCTCGTAGCAGAGCTGTGAGGAGCTTCAAATGCAAGGAATGCTTTTCCATCTATTTTCGCTCGCTGATCCCGCATAAGGCTGGGGGGATTGCGCTCGCTGTGCATTTTCAAACAAGAAAGAAACCCGGGATCCTATCATAAATCTCGAACAAACTGCGCAACCTGCACGGCCGCCCGGCGAGAGGCCCCCGCCTCTCCGAGCTTCGACCACACCAAAAGAATCTCCTTCCTCATCGCCTCCCGCTTGCCCCTATCCTCCAGGAACCCTCGGGCAACTTGAGCGATCTTCTCCGGGGAGGCCTCACCTTGCAAGAGCTCGGGAACAACTCCCCTTCCCAACACGAGGTTCACCAACCCCACGTGTTCTACGCCCCGTATCAGCATCCTTGCCACCACCCAGGATAGCCAGGAAAGGGAATAGATGATGAGCATGGGAGTACCCAACAGGCCCGCTTCCAAGGTGACAGTCCCAGAGGCGACGATCAAAAAATCCGCGGCATGGATAAAATCATAGGGCCTTCCTCTCCACACCTTCCACCTCTCACCTTTTCCGGAAAGGAAATCCGCCATGACTTCATCTTCGATGGATTCCGCCTGTGATAGAACGAAGGATAGCCCCGAAACTTGTCGATTCAAGATGGAGGCGGCCTTCATCATCAGTGGAAGGTGCCGGTGCACCTCCCCCCGTCGACTGCCGGGCAGAAGACCGACGAGGGTTGCGCCCTCCGGAATCCCTATCTGTCGCCGCACTTCCTCCCGAGAAAGGCTGGGCTTCACCTGGTCGAGCAGAGGATGGCCGACGAAATGCACGTCCACCCCTGCGCTCTTATAGAAGGGCTCTTCAAAAGGAAGGATCACCAGAATCTTATTCACCAGCCTTCGCAGCGTCTTGATTCTTCCTGATCGCCAGGCCCAGACCTGGGGGCTGATATAGTAAATAATCGGAATCTTCTGCCTTTTTGCGAGCCGTCCGAGAAGAAGATTGAAGTCGGGGAAGTCTATGAGGATTAGCAGGTCGGGCCTTTCTTTTCTGAGTGCCCGGTAAAGCTGGGTGAATGAGTGGACGATTGCACCTGCCGAACCCAGGATCTCAAGCCCACCTACGACTGCGGCCCTTCCGCAATGAGCGATCAGCCGGACATCCTCCTGGGCCATCCGCATCCCGCCCATACCCATGATCTCTACGCCCGGGAGGAGCGCCCGCAACTCCTTCGCCAGACTTGCCCCTTGAAGATCTCCTGAAGCTTCGCCGGCGACCATCATGATCCTTTTTGGCATGGAGGAATGATAGTGGGCTGACCCTTCTCTGTCAAGAGAAAGTCAAGCCCCTCGCCAACGAATGAGGATGCCCGTGAACGAACCGCAGATCATTTCCTGTCAGAGGCCACCCCTTGACCCCACCTCAGGCCGATCTTGGAGAGCGGCTTCCTCTCAGAACCTCTCTTTGATCTGGCAGGCCAAAATAAGGGCCTTCCTCCCCTCTTCTCCGGAGATCAAAGGGGTCCCGCGGTGTCTGACACAATCAATAAAGCTCTCCAACTCATTCCGGAGAGGCTCTCCCTTCTCTACCCGGATCTCCTCCTTTCCGATATACGGGAGGCCATAGGGAGAGAGGCGTTCCGATTTCTCTCTTTTATAGCTCGATATCTCCTGGGTAGCATAGTTGAGGGCGAGATAGGCATCTTCTTGAAAGATGCGAATCCTTCTCATCTTTTCCATACTGACCCGGCTGGCGGTGATGTTGGCGACGCACCCAGATTCAAATTGCAGGCGGGCATTGGCGATATCTATATGCTGAGAGAGTACCGGGATGCCCACTGCCGACAAATCCTTCAGAGGTGATCTTTCCAAGCTCAGGACAATGTCGATATCATGGATCATCAGATCGAGAATCACGTCCACATCGGTTCCCCTCTCCACGAAGGACCCCAGCCGGTGACATTCGATGAACTTGGGATCTTTCACCAAGCTCTGGAGGACTTTGAATCCGTTATTGAATCGCTCTACATGGCCGACCTGCAGGACGCACTGGTTCAAAGAGGCCGTCTGGAGCAGAACCTCGGCCTCCTTCGGATTGGAGGCGATCGGCTTTTCCACCAACACATCGACCTTCCGCTCCAGAAAGCCCCGGGCCAAGCCATAATGGGAAATGGTGGGGACCGCGATACTTACCGCCTTCACCTTTCCGTAGAGTGCGGAGGCCTCCGTATAATAAGGCACCTTGAGCTTCTGGCCCACCTCTTTGGCCCTTCTCTCATTGATGTCCACCACGCCCACCAATTCTACTCCCAGCATCTGGGCATAGATCCGGGCATGGTGCTGCCCCAAATGACCGACCCCTATTACCCCCACCTTCAACCGCTTCACGGAGATGACCTTTCTTCTTCCTTGTCCTCGTCCGCTCGATCTTCTCAATCTGCCACGACGGAGATCTTCGCTTCTTCCGCCAGTCCCAGCATCTCCTCTTTTTCCACTATAATCACCTTCCCGGCCTCCAAGGCGAGCACCGAGGCTTTCACTTCTCGCATCACCTCCAGGGTCGATTTCCCCACCACCGGCACGTCGAACCTCATATCCTGTTCGGGCCTGGCGACTTTCACCACCACGACCCCCTCGCCTCCCCATTCCGCGCCACGGTGGATCGCTAAATTGGTCCCTTCGATGGCCTCCACCGCCAGCACCGCCTGATTCTTTACCACGACCGTCTGTCCTATATCGAGTCCGGCGATGGCCCGCGCCATCCTTCGGCCAAATTCAATGTCTTTTTGCTCCCACTGGCTGGGGGAACGGGATGTCAGGACCCCCTTCGGAGCGAGGAGATCAGAGACCAGGGTGGTGGTCGCGACGAGTTCAATCCCCTCCCTTCTCAGCTCATCACCAATGCCCCTCAAGATGGCATCGTCGTTCTTTTCCTTCAGGCGCATATAGAGAAGAGTGGCGCGCAGATCCGGCTTGACCTGGGAGAAAAGGTGCCTCTTCTGCACCTTCCCTGCCATCACCGCCTGCGTAATGCCTTCCCCTCGGAAGGCCTTGATGAGCTTTCCCAGTTCCCCGATGTGCAGCCAGTAGATGCGATCTACCTTTTGGTCCAACTCGGGAGAGGTTTCTTCCTTGATGGCCACGGCGACCACCCGGAGGCCCTGCTCTTTTGCTGCCTGGGCCACGATGAAAGGAAGCCGTCCCTCCCCCGCGATCAAACCGATCTGCTGTTCCATCTCACTTGCTGATCCCTCTCTTTGAGGCTTTGATGAACTCCACCAGGTGTCTGATTTCGGGGAGGGGCTCTATCTTCGCCTCGATTTCTTCCAGGGCTTGCGAGGTATTCAGGTGCGAGGAGTAAAGGAGCCGGAAGGCTTCCTTCAATGCCCTCAAAGTCTCCGGAGGAAAATTATGCCTTTTGAGGCCCACCAGATTCAGCCCATGGGGCCGCGGCCGAATCCCCGCGACCAACATATACGGCGGCACATCCTGCCCAAGCCCTGAGTAAGCCCCCACCATAGCGTGGCAGCCGATTCGGACGAACTGATGGATCCCGGTCATTGCTCCCAATCTGGCATAATCCCCAATCTCCACGTGTCCTGCCAGGGAGACCACATTCGCTATGATGATGTGGTGGCCCAACCTGCAATCGTGACCCACATGGCAGTAAGCCATGATGAAACCGTGATCGCCAATGATTGTCTCGCTGCCTCCTTCTGTCGTCCCTCGGTTAATCGATACGAATTCCCGAATAACCGTATTCTGACCGATCTTCAAATAGGTTTCTTCTCCTTGATAGCCAAGATGTTGGGGGGGAGTCCCCAGAACTGCATGGGGGAAGATTTGGCAGCCATTGCCAACCTCCGTCCACCCGTCGATTAGCACGAAGGCTCCAATCTGGATACCGTCTCCCAGAGAGACGTGCTCGCCAATCTGGGAATAGGGACCAATGGTGCATCCTTCCCCGATCTTCGCTCCGGGCGCCACCATTGCTGTCGGATGAATGCTCACCGGTTCTCCCCTTCTTCTTCGCGGTCGGCGATCATCATCAGGAGTTCGGCCTCGACTACCAATGCTTGCTCGACATAGGCCCTTCCCCTCGCCTTGGCGGATCGGGTGTGAAGGCGGGTCAGGTCCATCTCCAAGCGAAGTTGATCGCCAGGGAAAACGGGCTTACGAAACTTCGCTTTGTCGATCCCCATGAAAAGCATCAGTTTATTCTCAGGCAGGTTCAGGGACCTCTTGATCAGGATGGCCCCCGCCTGGGCCAGAGACTCCAGGATTAGGACTCCAGGCATGATGGGGTAGTTCGGAAAATGCCCCACAAAAAAAGGCTCATTGATCGTAACGTTCTTGAGCCCCACGATCCTTTTCCCCAACTCCATCTCCAAGACGCGATCAATCAGGAGAAAGGGATACCGATGGGGAATGAGCCTTTGAATCTCACGGATATCCATCACAGATCCTCCCCTTTTGGCCCGCAAGATAAACTACCGAGAAGATGCCCTTTCTTCCAGCTCATGAATCCGTTTCTCCAGTGCCCGGATCGTTCTAATCAGCTCCGGCAGTTTCGGAAGAGAAACTGCCATCCTCCGGAAGAGGTTATGCGGGATCGCCGGGCTTCCCATCACGATGGAAGCGGGGTTCAGGTTCTCCCTCACCCCGGATTGGGACCCCACGATGCAATCATCTCCGATCTCGAGGTGCCCAATAATTCCCACCTGGCCTGCCAAGGTCACCCGGTTTCCGATCTTCGTGCTCCCCGCGATGCCCACTTGGGAGATGATGATCGCATCCTGCCCAATCTGAACGTTGTGCGCGATTTGCACCAGGTTGTCGATCTTGGTCCCCCGACCGACGCGGGTCTGACCCAGAGTGGCCCGATCGATGGCGACATTGGCACCGATCTCCACATCGTCCTCCACGCAAACTCCGCCAATCTGAGGGATCTTCTGATAATGCCCCTCTTTATCCTTGGCATACCCAAAGCCATCGCTCCCCAGAATCGTTCCGGAATGGATGATCACCCGATCCCCAATCCAAACCCCTTCCCGCACCATGACTTGGGGATATAAGAGACAGCCTTTACCTATGTGACTGCCCAGCCCAACATATACCTGAGGGAAGAGGACGGAATGGTCCCCGATCATCGACTCTTTGCCGATGAAGGTAAAAGCCCCGATGGAGACCCCCTCACCCAATTCCACCCCTTCCTCCAAAACAGCCGTAGGGTGAACACCTGGTGGGGGCAGGGCTTGAGGATGCAGAAGGTGCAGTGCCTTGGCGAAGGCCAAATATGGGTTATCAGTGCGAAGGGTAGGTTTGGTCGAGGGGGGATCTTGAAGCGAAAGGATGATTGCAGAAGCCTGGGTTCCTTCCAAATACTTCAGATGGCGGGCATCGGCCACGAAAGAGAGTTCGCCCTCCTTCGCCTCTCGAAGACTCGCCACCCCTCGGATCTGGACCTCGCCCTGCCCCACCAATTGACAGGAGAGCGCTTCCGCTAAATCGCGCAACCTCATTTCATTACATCCTGAATTCGCCGGCTCATTTGGTTTTGGAATCGAACAAGGGAATGATCTCCTTGGTCAGATCGATCTGATCTGTCGAATACAAAATCCCGGCCTGACCCTTCTCCAAGATCAAGGTATAACCCTTTGCTTTTCCGTAGTCCCGGATAACAACCGTAATATCCTTCAGGAGGTCGCGGATCAGTTCCCCTTCCTTCTTCTGCAGATCTCGGCCGGAATCGTCGTAGATCCTCCGCAGATCCCGCACCTTCTTGTCGATAGCCTCTTGTTTCTCCTTTCGAGCGGCCTCGCTCAGGATAGAAGCCTGCTTTTCAAAGTCTCTTTGCAGTTTGGTGATCTCCTCCTCCCGGGCACTCAGTTCCTTTTGTTTCAGGTCTCGTTCGGCTTCCACCTTACCCTTCGCCTGCTTACCCGCTTTGGATTCCATGATGACCTGCTGGATGTCTACCGTAGCGAGCCGAAGCGCGTCGGCTGCCTTGGCCTGGGGAGAAAACCCCATTCCGAAACAGAGCGTCGCTGCCACCAAGGTACTCACGAAGGTCCATCGTCTCATGCTGCCCTCCCTCCCTGGGTCATGCATTCCTAAAAGAATGCACCCACGGAAAAATGTAACTGGCCCATTTTTTCATCGCTCTTTCGGTCCAGCTTAAAACCGTACTCCAGACGTATGGGACCCATGGGCGAGAAAAAGCGAATACCCCCTCCGATCGATTTCCGCATGTGGGAAAGACTGTAGTTATGGCTTTCGTCCCAAGCATTCCCCATATCGTAGAAAACCACCCCCTTAAAGGTCTCGTATAGGGGGAAGATCATTTCCACATTGAAGCATAAGCTCTTGTTGCCACCAGTCGGTGTGCCATGCTCAGTCGGCCCAATATCCCGAAATTCAAACCCCCGTACAGTGGTCGGCCCACCCAGAAAGTATCTTTCAGAGAGGGGAAGTTCCTGCCCGCCTAATCCCCGGCCGTATCCAACGTTGCCGTGCAATACCCCTATTACTTTCCAGAAGAGGGGTTTATAATAGCTCGAATCCACCTCATACTTCATAAACGCCTTGGTGCTCCCCAAGAGTCCAGGCGCATATGTGGCCGAGAAAAGGTTCTTGTATCCTTTAGTGGGATCGAGGCGATTGTCGCGAAGATCCCGCACCAGCGCAAGGGTCAAGGCGCTGATCGTATATTTTCCTTCCTCGTCCGCCACGGTGGAGGGCGCATCATGCGATACGCTGGAGATATTTACCTTCTCTAATCGATACGTCGTGAAGCCTTCGAAATGATAACGGATGGGGCGCCCATAGGTAATGCTCCCTCCCATTCTTCCCTCGTCCCAATCCGGATACAGCCGTTCCTGATTGTATATATTAAACCCCACCGAATTATCCGTATCGAAGACTCTGGGATCAAAATAGCCCAGATCGAACCTCTGCCTTCTCTGAGAGATCTCCGCGGTGAGGGAAACCCGCAGGCCCTTTCCCAGGAAATTGGTTTCGGCAATCTGGGCCATCCCCATTACGCCATCGACGGATCCGTAGCCGCCGCCGAGGGAAAAGGTACCGGTCATTTTTTCTTTCACTCCCACTTTCACGAGCAGGGAATCCTCGGCACTTCCAGGCGTCGTATCGACATTTACCTCTTCGAAGAATCCTAGGTAATTGAGGGCCCCCTTCCCCTTGCGCAAGGCAACGCTGTCGAAGATCTCCGATTCGGCGAGCCGGAATTCGCGGCGGATCACGTTGTCCCGGGTGCGATCATTGCCACTGATCTCCAACCGCTCCAGCTTCATCTGCCTTCCTTCCTGGACGGAGAGCTTGATATTCGCCAGCAACTTCTCCCGATTCAGGTCGGTTAATGGGGATACGTCCGCGAAGATATATCCCTTCTCCCCATATCTGTCGGTGATGGAGAAGATGTCGCGCTGCAAGGCCTCGTAGCTGAAAACCTCACCCTGCTTCGTTTTCAGGGCCTCCAATAACTCCTTGGTATCGAAAATCGTATGGCCCGTTATCGTCACTTCCCCCACCATATACGGGGGCCCCTCCTCGATATGAATGCTAATTCGGATCCTCTTCTCCTTCTTATCGATCTCCACCTGAGGCTCACCGATTTTGACGTCCAGGTGGCCGTTATTCAGGTAAAAAGCTTTCAGCCGATCCGTATCCGCTTTCAAATCCGAACCCTTTAACGTTCCATAAAAGAAGAAAAGGAAGAGCTCTTTGGTCTTCATTTGCTTCTTCAGCTTGCTGGGACTGAAGGCCTTATTGCCACTGAAGACGATATCGGTGAGGTCGAATTTTTCCCCCTCGTTGATCTGGAAGATCACTTTCGCCTCGTTCTCCGATACCGGTTCCACGGCTGGCTTCACCGCCACCTGGTAATATCCCTCCTCTTCATAGAAGAGGCGGATCTTCTCTGCATTCTGATTGAGTACCAAGGGGTTCGCAATCGAGCCGAGAGGCAGATCCACTTTCTCCAGAATCTTCTTCGCCTCCAGTTTCTCGTTTCCTTTAAGGACAATTTCTTTGATGTAAGGCTTCTCCTTGATCAGGACAGTAAGCTTCAATCCCCCCTCGAATCCCTCGGCATCCACCGCCACCTGATCGAAATATCCCATCGAGTAAAGGGTCTTCACATCCTCCCGCAATTTCTCGACCGAGAACTCCTCACCCGCCTTGGTTTTCATCTTGTACCGGATGGTAGCCTCTTCAATCTTCCGATTTCCTTTTACGGATATCTCCTTGATGAGGATCTTCTGCGGTTCCTCTGCAAAGGAAAGAGGAGCACAAAAGATGAGGAGCAGGGAGAGAAAGAAGAAAATCGTGAGTCGCTTGAGTGTCCGCTTAGGCAAGGATGATTGAATATGCGAGGGGTAAAGAGGCGGCCACACGTTATCGTTCAAATGTGCCCGGGTGAACAAAAAAAACCTCTTGAACGAGGGCTCAGACACATAACTTAGGCTGTAACGTCATTTTTTCGTCTCTATGGCGGCATGACTCAACTCAAACTGAAGGGCATCAGCGCCCAATTTCACCGTTATCGTACCCCCTTCGGAAAAATTTCCTTTCAAGACTCCCTCGGCCAAAGGATCCTCGATGAAGCGCTCGATAGCTCGCCGCAACGGTCTGGCTCCATAGGTTGGATCGTAGCCTTCCCGAATGAGGAAGTCCTTCGCGTCCTCTTCCAGAAGGAGGCTGAGGTTTTTCTCTTCCAGTTGCACCTGAATGCGTTTGATCATCAGATCGACGATCTCGACCATATGACTTCGATCCAAAGGATGAAAGACGATGACCTCATCGATACGATTGAGCAGTTCGGGATTGAAGGTACGCTTCAATTCGCTGAGGACCATTTCCTTCATCTTCTGGTAGGGTATTCTTCCCTCCTCCCCCTTGGAAAAGCCCAAGGTGGCGGAGTTCCCGATCTGTCGGGCCCCCAAGTTCGAAGTCATGATCACGACGGTATTCTTGAAATCAATCAATTTCCCCGTATTGTCGGTGAGATGTCCATCCTCCAGCACTTGCAGCAAAAGATTGAAGACATCTGCATGTGCCTTTTCAATCTCATCCAGAAGGATCACCGAGAAGGGATGGCGCCTTACCTTCTCCGTCAGGTGAGACGAATCCTCATAGCCCACATACCCGGGAGGCGCCCCAGTCAGGCGCGAGACTGAAAACTTCTCCATATATTCGGACATATCTATCCGAATCAATGCATCTTCGGTCCCAAACAGGAATTCCACCAGGGCCTTTGCCATCTCGGTCTTGCCCACGCCGGTCGGTCCCAGGAAGATGAAGGAACCTACTGGTCTCCGGGGGTTCTTGATGCCGGCTCTGGAGCGGCGAATGGCCCGAGATACGGCTCGAATCGCCTCTTCTTGTCCCACCACCCGCTTATGAAGCTCCGATTCCATTCTCAGGAGTTTCTCCGACTCTTCCTCTGCGATCTGGAAGAGAGGAATCCCGGTCCAGCGAGATACCACATAAGCGATATCCTCATCGCTGACCACGGTCTTTTCCTTCGCCCGCGACTCCTTCCACCGGAGTTTCTTCTCTTCCAGCTCGATCTTGGCCTTGCTCTCCGCGTCCCGGATCCGGGCCGCTACCTCGAAGGCCTGGGTCCGGATGGCCTCATCCTTCTGCTGCCTGAGCCTCTCCACCTCCATCTCAAGCTCCTGAAGCTCGGGCGGGAGGGTAAGGCTCTTCAACCGAGCCCGGGAGGATGCCTCATCGATGACATCGATAGCCTTATCGGGCAGGAATCGATCGGAGATATACCTCTGAGAGAGCCGTGCGGCAGCAGCGAGCGCCCCATCGGTAATCGTGGCAGAATGGTGGGTCTCATAACGATCCCGGATCTCTCGCAGGATGCGGATGGTTTCATCCACCGAAGGGGCCTCCACCAGGATCGCCTGGAATCGCCGTTCGAGGGAACGATCCTTTTCAATATAGCGCCGATATTCATCCAGGGTCGTGGCCCCAATCACCTGGATTTCCCCCCGGGCCAAGGCTGGCTTCAGCATATTGGAGGCATCGATGGCCCCTTCCGCTGCTCCGGCACCCACCAGGGTATGAAGCTCATCGATAAAGATGATGATGTTGTTGGCTTGCTGGACTTCTTTTAAAACGGTCTTCAGCCGCTCTTCGAACTGTCCCCGATACTTGGTCCCGGCCACCAGGGCAGCCAGATCCAGCATCACCACACGCCGATTCAGCAAGGTCTCCGGCACATTGTTGCGCACTATCCGCTGGGCCAAGCCCTCGACGATGGCGGTCTTTCCTACCCCCGCCTCCCCGATGAGGACCGGGTTATTCTTCGTCCTTCGCGAGAGGATCTGGATGACCCGCTCGATCTCCATCTCCCTTCCGACGACGGGATCGAGCCTTTCTTGCCGCGCTAAAACGGTGAGGTCTCGCCCGAACTCATCTACCGTGGGGGTACGGGACTGGGCAGCTGGGCGAGAGCCCTTCTCTCCCAATAATTCCAAGGCCAACGCCCTAGCGGCGGCTTCTGTAACCCCATTCCCTTGAAGCACCAGGGAGGCAATTCCCTCCCTTTCCTTGATCAGGCCCAACAGCAAATGCTCGGTACCGATATAATTGTGGCCCAAAGATCTGGCCTCGATGATGGCCAATTCCAATACCTTTTTCCCTTGCGTCGAGAAAGGAATTTCCCCTGCCTCGACCTCTCTTGATCCCACCGAAGATCCCTTTTCCACCTCCGCCTTCAGCAAGGACATATTGAGCCCCATCTTCTTCAGGATCGCCAAGGCAAGCCCATCCCCCTCGCGGATAAGACCCAAAAGAAGGTGTTCGGGGCCCACGAAGTTGTGCCCTAACCTTATCGCCTCTTCGCGGGCAAAGATGATGACTTTTCGTGCTCTTTCCGTAAATCTTTCAAACATGGAATCTTTGTCTCCTATTTCTTCTTCGACGAATTCTATTATAGAATACCTTCGGAATTCGTCAAGTCCAAATCACAGAGATCTGGAAAAACCAGAACTGAAAGCCTGCTATGCGGGATGTTCCAAGATGGCGCCGTCCGCCATCCTGATAGTTCGATGGGTGGAAGAGGCTAGCCCTTCATTATGGGTGACCGTGATGATGGTCAGTTTCCTCTCCCAATTGAGCCGCTGCAGCAGCTCAAAGATGCCCTTGCTGCTCGCGCCATCCAGGTTCCCCGTGGGTTCATCTGCCAGGATCACGGAAGGGGAGGTAGCCAGAGCCCGGGCTACCGCTACCCTCTGTTGCTCTCCACCAGAGAGTTCGGCTGGCTTATGGAGCAGGCGGTGGGAGAGGTGCACTTCCTCCAGAATGGATAGGGCGACCCTCTTCGCCTCTTCCCTGGACATTCGGGCGATGAGGGCCGGCATCATCGTATTCTCGAGGGCGTTGAATTCGGGGAGCAGGTGGTGGAATTGGAATACGAAGCCTATAGTTCGGTTGCGAAAGGAGGCTAATCCCTCGTCGGACAGGCGAAAGAGGTTGGATTTTTCGTAGATGATCTCTCCGGAGGTCGGTCGATCCAGGGCTCCCAAAAGGTGCAGAAGGGTACTCTTGCCAACCCCTGATGGTCCCACAATGGAAATAAATTCTCCTCGCCCAACTCTCAGATTTACCCCTTTGAGGACGGGGATGGTCTCCCCGCCCAGCCAGTAGGACTTCTTCAGATCTTTGACCTCGATGAATTCACTCATAGCGGATGGCCACCACCGGATCTAACTTGGCCGCTTGCCGAGAAGGGTAGATGGTGGCGAGAAAACTGATTAGCAGGGCGGAAAAGGAAACGATAACGAAATCGAAGGGCTTCATCAGTACAGGGAGGGAGTCGATATAATATACATCTCCGGGCAACTTGATGAACTTGTAGGTATCCAGCGCCCAGCAGGCCCCAAACCCGAGGAGGCAGCCCAGGACCGTTCCCACCAGCCCGATTACCATCCCCTGCACCATGAAGATGGACATGATGCTTCGCGAGGTAGCCCCCATCGACTTCAAGATGCCAACATCCCGCCCTTTCTCCATCACCATCATAATCAGGGTACTCACGATATTAAAGGCGGCTACCAACACGATCAAGACCAGGATAATGAACATGGTAATCTTCTCTAATTTCAGGGCAGAGAAGAGGTTTCGATTCATCTCCATCCAATTTCTCGTCCAATAGGAGAATCCCAGGAGTTTCTGAATTTGGTCCCCTACCGCCTTCGCTCGATAGATGTCGTCCAGTTTCACCTCAACCCCACTCACCCCCGACCCCATCCGAAAGAACTGTTGCGCTGCAGGGATGGAGATATAAGCCAGACTCGCATCATACTCATACATGCCCGCCTCGAAGATCCCCACCACCCGAAATCTCTTCAGCTTGGGCATAAGGCCCATGGGAGTGGAAATGCCTCCCAGGGGGGACACCACATTAACCGGATCCCCCAGGGAAACACCCAGATGGCGCGCCAGCTCGCGGCCCAGGATGATGCCATCCCCTGAAGCTCCTTCCGTTCTCAGATCAGCGAGGCTGCCCTCCTTGATGTTCTTGGCCAAGTCGGTCACATTTCCCTCGCTTCCCGGGTGGATCCCTCGAAGCACGACCCCGGACACGTTATTCTCGGATGTCAACATGACCTGGTTGAGAGTGAAGGGGGCCGCCTCCACTACATGCTCAACCTTCTTGATCTTGTCCATGACCTCGCCGGGGGTGTCCATCCCTTTTGCCCCCAACTTGAGTATGATCAGGTGGGCATTGGTCCCCAAAATCTTGGTGCGGAGATCATTCTCGAACCCGCTCATCACGGAAAGAACGATGATCAAGGCCATCACCCCCAGGGTGACTCCTCCGATGGAAATCGAGGTGATCAGGGAGACGAAGGCCTGCTTTCGTTTGTTCTTCAGATATCTGAAGGCGAGAAAGAGCTCGTAGGGGAAAACCATTATGCCCTCTCCGGGCGCATATGAGGAAAGAGAATCACATCGCGGATGGAGGCTGAATGGGTGAAAAGCATGACCAGGCGGTCGATTCCGATCCCCTCTCCGGCGCATGGAGGCATCCCATATTCTAAGGCCCGGATGAAGTCCTCATCGATCGTCTGGGCCTCTTCATCTCCCAGTTCCCGCTGCCGGGACTGTTCCTCGAAGCGCCTCCTCTGCTCTAAGGGATCGTTCAACTCGGAGTAGGCATTGGCCACCTCCAGTCCCCCG
>Ga0315276_10001801_pt1 | contig 19317 bp, 9 predicted proteins | sample YL17G05_0_MG_FD_204542 | JGI IMG/M metagenome (GOLD analysis project Ga0315276, IMG submission 204542) | Sediment microbial communities from Yellowstone Lake, YNP, Wyoming, USA - YL17G05_0 | ecosystem: Environmental > Aquatic > Freshwater > Lake > Sediment | place: USA: Wyoming | collected... | reverse complement strand
AGCACCGTCCCGACGGGCGCGTCATTGTCCAGGCCCAGCACGATGGCGAGGCCGTCGCCCGCGTAGAGGACGGTCCCGAGCTCGACCTGGGCCTCCCGCTCGCGCAGGGCGGCCAGTTGGTTGGGCGCGGACACCCGGCGGCGAAAAAGAGACATCTCGGCATCCCAGTCTGGGGGGTTGGAATCGCTGTCGCTGGGCGAGGACGCTGGCGGCGGGGCGGGCAGGCGACGGGCGGCCCGCATCGGCTGCTGGGGTGAAGGCCGGGCGGGGAGGCTTGTGGTCGCGCGGCCACCTCGCCGGAGGGACGGGCGATGAGCCGGGGTAGGGTGCATGGTGGAGTCCAGCCCCTGCGTGGGTTTGAGATTGCGGGTGGAGAGGAGGAAGCCCGGAGACGCTGGGCGGGGCGTCGTGTGTGAAGGGCGTCGCGAAGTGAGAATCGGGGTCGGCGCAACAGAAGCCACACTAAAAAACGTCAGCCGCGGTTCGCTCCCACGCCCCGCGGCCACACGCCCGCGTGCCTTTTCCCTGGCCTGCGCCCACCTCATCCGCCGTCGTCACAGCACGTGACACGCACACGGCACACACGACGCAACACACGCACACTCCTCTTCTTTCTTCTCGCCGCCAAAAACAAAGAAACAAAAAAACAAAATGGCAGCAGACGCGACCGCCAAGCGCCTGGACTTTGACATCTCGCTCCAGATCCCGCCCGCTGGCGCCATCACGGAGACGCCTGACGAGGTCCTGGCCTCCCTGGGCGAGCCGTCCATCGAAAACTACAGGCGGTAAGCGTTGAGGATGACAGAGCGACTCGCCCCGGCCCCATGCGCGCCGACGTCACCTCTCACCTCTCTCACCTGTCCTCCTATTTGCAGTCTCCTCACCCACATAGATGCCTCCAACTCGGACCGGTTTGTCAAGCTGCTGGAATCGGCCCGGGAACAGGCGGCCGGCGCGAGCGAGTCGGACCTGCGGCGGTTGAAGCGGCAGGTGAGAGAGAGAGCGAACTTTAAAAAACGAGGCGGCGGCGGGGCGGGGCGGCGCGTTTTCAACCTCCTCAAACACTCACCTTTTCTCCCCTCCTACTTAATTCACCCAGTTCGCCTCCCTGAAAAACACGTTCACCCTATACGACGTGAAGGACGGATTCATTGACGGGCTGACGGAGGGCGGCCCTGACGGCGGCGAACGGGAACGCCTGGCCCAGTTTGAGTCGCAGGCGGCCGAGTTTGGTGGGGCGGCCAAGGCTGCGAAAGCCGCCAACGCCGCATCAGCCGACGCCCTGCGCGGCCTCATCGACCGGGTGTGCGGGGCGGCCGCCGAGTTCGAGGCGGAGCGGGATGCGGCCCTGGCGGCGCTGGCGGACGTGGAAGCCGCGGCGGCAGGCAAGCAGGCCAGCACGGGCGAGGAGGGGGAGGGTGGTGGCAGCGCGCCGCCTGCGCTGCCGCCCACCGCGGATGAGGCGGAGGCGGCGGCCCGGCTGGCGGCCGAGGCGGAGGCGGCCCGCACCCTGGAGGCCCAGATTGCGGCCGCCGAGGCGGAGGCGGCCAGCCTGGCGGCCGGCGCGGCCGCGGACGACGCGGCGGCCGACGCGCTGCGGGGCGAGGCCGAACGCCTGGGCGGCGGCGAGGGTGATGGTGGTGGCGGTGCCGCCTTCGACGCCCACGCCTCCGCGCCCGCCGCGGGCCGCCTGGCTGCCGCAGCGGCCTGGTGCGATGAAGCGACGGCCCTGGTGTCTGCCCTAGCGGGCGTCGAGCTGGCGGGCGTCGGCGCGGACGGGGTCACCCTGGCCCTGCGGCCGTCGTCAGACATGTGCGACGGCGGGGGCGACCGGGAGGGTGACGGCCCACCCCGGTCGGCGTCCTACGAGCTGGCCCTGACCTTTGCGCCCGGCTCCGACACGCTCGTCGGTGCAATCCTGTCCCCGCCCGACGTCGACCTGAGCGGGGCGGTGCGGGCGGCCGTGGCGGCGTCCGCAGCGGCAGCGGCTGGTGGCCGCGCCGCTGCCGCCCAGCCACGGGCACCCGCCTCGGCCCTGGTGCACGAGGCGCTCGCCCTCACCTCGGCCCGCCTGCGCCGCATGGAGCTGATGGGCGAGGCCGGGGCAGCGCACGCCCTGGCCTCCGTCTCCGCTCCCCCCGGCGACCTGGCCTCGGAGGTGGAGGTGGTCGCCGTCCTGCGGTGCGGGGTGGAGGTCCGCGTGCGCGTCCCCCCGCTCTGGCCCCGCACGGGCGCGGGCGGGGCGGGCGGCCTAGCCATCCTGTCCCTGACCCCGCCCCAATCCGACACCGACCTGAGCGCGGCCCGGGCCAGGCTGGCGGGCGGCGACCTGGCAGGCGGCAGCTTGTGCGGGCTCCTGTCCGCGGCGGCGGCGGCGTGCGAGGGGGTGGTTGGGTGAAAGAATGGGAAGGAGAGATGGGCCAAGACAGGTTGAAGCAGCTCTCTACACAATCTAAAACCCGCCCAGCCCAAAGCCGTCGCCGCCACCGCCACCACCGCAGGGCGCCCGATTCTCGTCCTCCTCATCCTCATTCTCATCGGCGCCACCCCACGCACGCGGCGGGCCCGCCGCGGCAGCCGCGGCGGCAGCCGCCCGCACCGCGCGTGCGGCCGCCACGACCTCATACATCCCGGGCCCTTTTTTCAGGAGGTCGCCGCGGTCGTTCATCGCGTCCAGGGCGGCCGGCACGTCCGGCACGTCCAGGTCCAGCTCGTCCGCCAGAGCGCACAGCTCACCCGTGGTGAACAGGGCGGACCCCCGGGCCCGGGCGTGGGAGGTGGCGGCGGCCAGCAGGCGGGCCAGCTCGGCCGCCGTCCCGCCCCGCCGCTTTCCAGGGGCCCCGCCCACTCCGCGCCCTCCCACCCCGCCCGCCCAGTCACACCCGGCCAGCGCCCCGCCCAGGACCGAGCGCGCCATCAGTTCTGCCGCATCTCGGGCATCATCTGCCGTCGCGATGGACCGCAGGTCGGCCCGTGCGCGGGCGGCAGTGAGGCGGACCAGGGCGTCGAGGTGGCGGGCTGTCGCAGAGACGCCGCTGCCTGCGTGGCCGCCGCCGCCGCCGCCGCCCCCACCCCCATCACCGCCCACCATCCACGCATCAATGGCCGCCGCCCCATCATTGTCATCGCCGCCGTCCGCCCCAGACGGGGGGGCGCCGTCGCGGAGCGCCAGGTACGCCGCCCGGACGACGGCCCGGGCGCCGGGGGACAGGGTCGGGCGGCAGTAGGACCTGGCGTAGGCGATGTAGCGAGAGATGAGGGAGGCCGGCACCGGGTCCGCGTCGGAGGGGGACCGGGCGGCCAGCTGGGCGGCCAAGGAAGGGCGCGTGCGTGGGGGGAGGCCACCCCCAGCCCGCGGGGTGGTGGTGGGGGGGGGCGTGGCGTGCGGGCCCTGGGTGAGCAAGCCGCCCAGGCCACTGCGCGCTTTGTTGGCGGCCGCAGCCAGGGCCGCCCGCGACGCCGCCGCCCGCTCCGGCCGACCCGACCGGACCGCCAGCACATGCTCCGCCAGGGCCGCGTCCCGCCCGGCATCCGGCTCGTCCGCCATCAGGAAGACCAGGTCAAACCGGGACAGCAGAGCGGGCGACAGGCGGACGTTGGCCGCAATGGATTTTTTGGAATCGTACCGCCCGCCCGCCGGGTTGGCGGCCGCCAGCACGGCCGTCCGGGCGGGCAGGGTTGCGACGACGCCCGCTTTCGCAACCGTCACCTCCTCGCTCTCCAGCACGCCTTCCAGGGCCCCATGATCCGCGCCCAGCTTATCGAATTCATCCAGGCAGCACACACCCAAGTGGGCGAGCGGCAGCGCGCCAGCCTCCAGTGCGGGCGCCCCTGTGATCGGGTCCCGCCCCACCGCCGCCGTCAGGCCGGCCGCAGACCCGCCCGACCCGCACACGTACAGGCCACGGGGCGAAGCGGCGGCGGCGGCAGCCAGGAGCTGGGATTTGCCCAGGCCCGGGTCACCGCAGAGGAGGACGTGGATGCCTCCCCTGGCCGGGGCAGCGGCAGACCCGTGGTCACCCGTGCCCTCCTCGCCGCCACCACCTCCGTGCCCCGCCCCAAACATGCCCAGCACCAGGGCCGCCTTCACCATGTCGTGCCCGTAAATGCCGGGCGCCAGGGCGTGCACCAGGTGGCGGAACTGGGAGCCCCCGACCTCCCGGGCAAAGGTCGCGACAAAGGCGAGGTCGCGCAGGGAGAAGGCGGCCGCGTGGGGCGGCGCGTCATGGCCGGGCGGGGGCAGGGCAACAATGTCGGACGGGGCGGGGCGGCCGGAGGCGGGGGTGGAGGCCGTCGCAGACGAGGGCGATGCGGGTACGACCGAGAGGGCGTCCAGATACAGGACGGCCAGGCCGGCGGCGGCGCCGGCCTTAGAGGAGGCCCCGCCCCCGCTCCCGCCCCCGCCCCCACCTCCGCCGCCGTCGCCGCCCACTGGGATCACGCGGACGAACCCGACCACGGTGACCAGGGCGCCGGGCGGGGCGCACCCGACCAGGTCCTCCGTCAAATCCACGTCCACGCCCGCCGGCATGGCGCTGGCGGCACGAGGGGCGGTGGTGGAAGTGCTGCCGCCGCCGGCGGCGGCGCCGACGGGCAAGTCCTGGAGGCGGGCGCGCTGGGCGTCAATCGTGGCGGCCGAGCCCGGGATCGGGGCGGGCGCCTTGCCTCTGCACCCGGGCACCAGGCAGGTTTTCGGGAGCACGCACCGGTACCCACCCTCCGCCGCAAAGGGGATGCGCGTCGAGGACCCACACTTCCCGCACTCAAAGTCCAGGCTGGTGACGAGCGGGCGGACGCCCGTCGCCCGGACGACGACGCCCGACACGGACACCAGGCGGCCGACGGCCGCGGCGCGCAGATCGCGCAAGGGCAGGGCCGCGGAGGGCGGGAGGCCGGTCAAGCGGACCCGGATGCGAGCGGCTGATAAAGACGCCGAAGCCGAGGAGGAGGGCGTGATGCCGAGGGCGGCTGCGCCGTCGGCGGGGCGGGTGTGGAAGAGGACCTGTGAAAAAACGGAGAGAGAGAGCGGGTCGGCTGTCGCTTGCTCGAAAACGCAGCGACCGCGCAGCATTCTCTCTCCTCTCCTTCTCTTACCTCGTGCGCCGCGGCCGCGATGCAGGCCAGACCCTCCGTCGGCTGGACTTCCAGGCTGGCCACCAGGTCGGGTGAGCCGGAGCCGGAGGCGAGGGCGGCGTAGTCGAGGGCTAGGGCGATGAAGCGCCGGCCGGGCGCGAGCGACGCGCCGGCCCGCAGCAACGACCAGCCCGGTCCGCTGCTCAGGAACCCGGCTAGCTCGGCCGTCAGAAAGGCACGCCGGTCATCGGCCACGTAGTCCTCTCCGAAGTAGAGGGGCCAGGAGGCCGGCATGGGTGGGGCGGCCATGTTTCGAATTCTTGAGCTGCTTGTGTCGCTGTGGGGGAACAGTGGGGGAACAGCTCCAACCTCTCGCTCTCGTTTCAACACGCGCGCCGCCGCCGCCGCCCCGCTCGCCCCTCCTCCGCAACCTCCTCCTCCTCCTCCTCTCCAGGCAACGATGACGGTGCCGGCAATGCGTTCCCCTCTGCTGGCGGCGCTTCAACATCTCCACCAACCCCTCCTTCACCTCCTCCCTCTCCATCCACCATGCTGCCGGCCGGCGTCGGGTCGCACGACGGCAGGCGCACGCCAACGCACGCCCCGCCGTCAGGACCGATGACTAGCGCGGGGGGTGGGCCGGGAACGAGGAGGTCCGAGCCCTTACCGGCGGGCGTGGAAGAAGAAGACGCGCCGCCTCCGCCGCCGCCGCCACTGCTATGCGGCCCACCTCCATGCCCACCCACCTCGGCCAGGTTGATGGAGCGGCGCCCTGTGTACACTGCGGGCGGGGGCAGGGGCGGGGGCGGCCCATACAAGGCCCAATGCAGCCGAGCCCTGAGCCCGGCGGGTGGAGGGCGCGCTGGGCGGCCCGCCGCGGCAGCCGCCGCCAAGGCCGCCGCCCGGTCGCGCCGCGACCAGGTGCGCACGAACCACAGCAGCAGGCCCGCGCCCGCCACACACAGGACGGCGGTGACTTGGGTCAGGGCGCTGGAGGCGGCTCCCGACCGCCCGGTCCGCTCGCCCGCGCACTCTGGCCCCGCGCCCGGGCAGGCCGCGCCGAGCGACGTGCCCCGCGTGTCGAGGGCGTCGCCTGGGACGCCTGGCGGCAGCAGGGCCGGCCCGGCCCCGCACACGCCACAGGAGCCCACCAGGGAGACGAGCGCCCGGCCAGTAGCAATGGGCGAAGGCGGGCGGCCCCAGGCGGGCGGGATGCCGCCGGTCCAGGCGTTGTGCCCGAGGCGGGCAGACGTCAGGGCTGGAGCGCGCGCGAGCGCCGGCGGGAGGGGCCCCGAAATGCGGTTGGCCGACAGGTCGATCGTCTCCAAGGCCGCTGGCAGCGTCCAGTTGCCCGTCGGCAAGCTGCCACCGAGGGGCGCCGCGCAGCCTGACGGCGTCCCCCGTGGCGAGCAGGCCAGGGACACAGCGGTGACTGCCCCGTTTTCACAGGCCACGCCGGCTCATGGGCAACAGCCGGGCCCAGGCGGTTCGGCGCACGCGCGGCAGCGAGGAAGGGGGGAAGAAGGGGAGGAAGAATATCCACATGGTACTGTAGTGGTTGCGTTCCACGAGGACAGCCTTCCAGCCGGGTCGACCAGGGCGGACCGGAGGGCGAGGAGGGAGGCGACTGAAAAAAAAGGGAGGGGAGGTCGGGGTTGAGAGCGGCGCGGGGCGGGTCGGGGCGCATCATTTTCGCGCTCGGCCTCTCTCATCTTTTTCTCTCACCATCGTCTGCCCCTACAGACGAGGCCAGCAGGAGGCAGGTAAGGAGGCACCGCATTGCGGGCGTGTGAGTGTGTCGGCGGGTTTGACCTGCGCCGCGCCGCGGGTGGGCAATAAGAAGTGAAAAGATTGTGCTCGCACACTCGCGCAAGTGGCACACTAAAAACTCTCTAGGATATGAGAGGAGACGCACACGGTCCCACCCGTGCGTGTGTGCTCGCTCCACAGCTGGGTCACCCTACACTCTACACCCACACACGCACGCGCACACACAACAAACACACACACAAACACACACACCATGGAATACGCCCCCTACGCGTCCGACGCGGATGAAGCCGCGGACGCCCGAGCAGAGGAGCTGGAGGCAGCGGCGGCGGCCGTGGAGGAGGAAAACATGTCGGACAGCGACGGCGGCGGCGGCGGCGAGGAGGACGCGTATGACGACGACTATTACAGCGACGAGGACGATGACCACGACGTCGATGAGGCCGCCCTACTTGCGGGCGCGGCGGCGCTACCGGGCCGGCGTGGCGGAGGTGCACATGCGGGCGGCGGCGCGACCGCCACCATCCCTGCCCCGACCCCGCCCCCTCAAACCAACCCGCTCTTCCCGGACGGCGCGGCCGCGGCCGCCCGGGTCGCCGCGATTGAGGCCTTGCCCGGTGGGAGGGTGCGGGCTGGTGGGGCTGGCGATGCGCCCTACCTGGCTTACAAGCTGTCCCGGCGAGCGGCGGGGGGGAGGGCGGCTGGGCCTGGGCCCTCCTCAGCCGCAGCCACCGCGGCTGACCAGCCTCCCTCCAAACGCCGCCGCCGCGGTGGCGCCACCGCGGCCTCCCTCACCGATGCCCCCGCTGACGTGTTTGGCGTCTCCGCCGAAGAGATTTTTGGGGCCGACATGCTGGGCGGTGACTCCGCCCCGGGCGCCCGGCGGCGTGCCAACAAGCGCGAAAAGGCGCGGGCGGGGCGGGCGGCGCGGGGTGCGCGCGCCAAGCTGCCGCCGCCCCAGGCCCGGGCCCGCATGTCGGACGCGCACATGGCAATCGTGGCCGGGGATTTTAACAAGGCGACGGCCCTGCTGAAGGACGCCGTCCGGATCGCCCCGAACTGGCCGGAACCATACGAGACCCTGGGCAACGTCGCGCTCCAGGCGGGCGACTCAGTGCGGGCCATGAACTTTCTCTTCATCGCCGCCCACCTACACAAAGGCCGCCTGCCCGGAAAGGTGCGGGCGCAGAAGAAGGCCGCGGCCGCGAGGGCGGCGGCCCGGCGGCAGAAGGAGCGGGAGGCCGGCATTGGTGGGGATGATGAGAGCGAGGAGGAGGACGACAACGACGACGATGAGGAGGAGGAGGAGGATGGCCGCGGCGGCCGCGGCGGTGCCGGTGCCGGTGGTTCCTCCTCTGACGATGGCCGCCCTGCCCACGACGGCGACAACGACGACGATGACCCGGCCGCCGCCTCCTGGCGGCGCCTCGCCAAGATGTCGGCCGACCACGGCATGCTGCGCCAGGCCATTTACTGCCTGACCAAGCTGCTGGGCCGCAAGCGGGCGGACGAGGATGCTGCCTGGGACCGGGCGGTCATGTACGCCCAGGTGGGAGAACACCGGGCGGCCCTGGGTGGGTTCGCCCGCCTGGCCAAGGCGCGCCCAGGTGATGGCGACGTCATTAAATGGGTGGCTCGCATGCACCACGCCCTGCGCGACCCGGCATCCGCGGCGGCAGCGCTGGAAGGGCTGCTGGCCCACCACCCGGCGTCCGTCGACCTGACCCACATCAACATGCTGGCCGAGCTGCGCCTGTCGGCCGGCGACGCGGCGGGCGTGGCGGGCCTGGTCGCCCGGGCGCGCCGCATGGTGGCTGAGGAGCGGGGCAGCGAGGATGAGGGGGGTGACGGCGAGGAGGATAGGGAGGAGCCGGCCCTGCCCGCAGACCTGGAGGTGAAGGCCGCGGCCGCCGACGCGGCGCTCGGGGATGGTGAGGCTGCCCGGCGCCGCCTTGTGAGGTGCGTGCTGGGTGGGGAGGCGGCCGCAGCTGCTGCGTCGGACCTCCTAGAAGCTGCGGGTGGCCTGTTGATGCAGGTGGGCGCGCCGGGTGATGCGGTGGTGGCCTTCCAGCGGGCCCTGGCCGGGTGGGGTGGTGGTAGCGAGGGCGCGCCGCCGACGCCGGCCGCGCTGTGGGAACGCCTGGCCGCCGCGGCCGCCGCCTCAGGCGGCCTGGACGCCGAATCGTCCGCCCTGAAAGGCGTGCTCGCCGAAGAGGGTGCCTCACCGGACACGCACGCCGAAGCCGCCCTGCGCCTGGCCGAGCTGGCCGTGCGGGTGGGTGACCTCGCGTCCGCCCGCCGCCTGCTGGGGCGGGAGGGCGAGGAAGGAGGGAGTGACGATGAAGGAGAGGCTGACGTGGATGGCGCTGCCCTCGCCGCCGCTTCTGCTTTAGCCGGCCCTGCTGGTGCGGCTGGGGACCGCGCAGCCCGCGCCGCCGACCTCTTACTCGACCTCGGCGAGACGGGCGCTTTCTTGGCGGCCGCCGGCCCGACCGCTGCTGCCACCCTAGACCGGGCGGAAGCCGCGGCCGCCCTCCGCGCCCGCCTCGCGCCCGACGTCCGCAAGGCCTTGGCCCGTCGGGCGCGCGGTGGGGGTGGTGCTGCCACCCAATTTCCATCCACCGCTGCCACCACCGCCAACGCCCCGCCAGCAGAGGCGGCGGCCGCGGCGGCCGCTGCGGCCGCGCGCACGGCGACCGACGTGGGTGAAGCAGCCGCCGTGTTCAAGGGCTTTGAAGGCCGGGACCGGCGGCGGGCGCACGTGCGGACGGCCGATGAAGCGGCGGCTGTCTTGGATGCGGCCGTCGACGGTGATGATGGCGAGGAGGAAGAGGAGGCGGCCGCCGCCCCGCCGGCAGGGGCTGCCAAGGCCGGCGCGGCCGCCGCCCCGCTCGACGCAGACGGTTTCCGGGCGGCCGCCCGGGTCGCGCGCGCCCTGCTGACCCAGGCCGCAGTGGCCGGTGGTGGCCCTGGAGCCCACGCCCAGGCCGACCAGGCGGCCGACCTGGTCACCCGTTTAGCCGTCTTTGTGAAGAAGCCACGCGGCCGGGCGGCGGCGGCCCTGGCGGCGGGTGGCGCCTCGAGCGGGTGGGATGCTGGGGCGACCGACGCGTTGGCCCTCCTCCAGGCGGACGCAGCCCTGCTCTCCTCTGACGGGCCAGACCCGCAGCGTGCCATTGCCTTGCTCCGCGACGTGTGCGCTCGCCGCCCCGCCGACAATGCGGCCTGGAATGCGTATGCACGGGCCGCGACGGCCGCGGGCGCGGCCCGGGGAGGGACGCGCTGGTTGGGGGCCCTGTGCGCTGGGATGGATGAGGGGGATGACGAGGGCGAGGGCGAGGGCGAGGGCGAGGGCGAGGGCGAGGGCGAGGGCGAGGGCGAGGGCGAGGCCGCCAAAGCGCCACCCCTCCCGCCACTTGTCCTTCTAGGTGCAGCCCGCACCTGTGGGGGTGACCCTGCCCGGGGCGCGGCCGACCTGGCCGCTGCCCGCAAGGCCGCCCCAGGCGAACCCTTGCCCGCCTTGGGTCTTGCAGTCTCCCTGGCCGCCCTCGCCGCCGCCGCCCCGGCCACCCCCGACCACCGCCACCGGGCGGCTACCGCGGCGCTGGCTCACCTGGCCGACTACGCCCGCCTGCGCGGCCACCCGTCTGAGGCGGCGTACAATACCGGCCGCGTCCTGCACGGGCTGGGGCTGCCATCCCACGCGGCCGCCTGGTACGGGCGGGCCCTGGCGGGTGGGGCGCCGGTCGTCCCGCCGGGCGCGCACGCGGGTGCGTCCATCGCCCGGGAGGCCGCCCACAACCTGGCCCTCCTGCTGCGTGGGTCCGGCAGTGAGGCAGGTGAGGGGCTGGCACGCCGGGTCCTGCGCAAGTACGCAACCTACTGAAGGAGCGTTTTTTTTGTTTTTTTGTAATTCACACAATAGTTGTTGCTTCTTTTTACTTTCTCACACTACCCCGCCCAGCCCGGTCTCCTCCGACTGGGACGCGATGCGGCGCATGAAGCGGCGCATGAAGCCATTGGCGCCGCCGCCGCCCCCACCCACGCCGTCGGACGAGTGCCCACCAGGGCGGGCGCCCACCCCGCCACTCCCAGCACCCCACCGCACGCCGCCCACGCCACGCCACCGGGCGGGGGCCTCACTGGGTACGTGCAAGCCGCCGGGGGGTGGGGGCTGAGGCGGTGCCTGTTGCCGGGCTCGCCGCCAGGGGCCCGACCCGGCCGCCGCGTCCAGGTCTTTACGGGTAATGAGTCCCCGGACCCCTCCGCGCGCGTCGGTGACCACCAGGTGGCGCAGGCCGAGCGCCACAAAGACGGCGTGCGCTCTCTCGGCGGGTGCGTCGGGACGGACGGCCAGTGGGGCTCGGTCCATGTGCGGGCGCAGGTCCAGGAAAAGCTCGGTTGTCGCTCCCGTCCCGTCGGCGGCCGCGGCGGCCGCGGCCGCCAACACGCGAGCCCGCGCACGCGCCAGGGCGGCCGCCAGGGCGGCATCCGGGCGCCGCCCAGCTCGCACCGCCCCACGCATCGCCGCATCCAGCTCCCGCATGGACGGGGGAGGGAAGGAGGTCATCGATGAGGAGAGAGCGGCATCTGGCAGCGCCCGCCCGGATCCATCGCAAAAGGCGCCGGCGGCCAGGAGGACCAAGACCTGGGAGCGGAGGGCGAGGCCGACCAGGGGGCCCGGGCGGGACGCGACGCCCGCCCGCTCGGAGGCGGCGACCGCGTCGTCTTCAAGGCCTGTCACCGCACCGCCACCGTCCTCATCCTCCTCTGCCGCGGATTCGGATAGCCCCGTGCTGTCGCCAGGTGGGAGTGGGGGTAAGACGGGCGCGGAGGAAGAACCCGCGCCATCGCGGCGGGGCAGGAGGCGCAGGTTGGTGGTGGTGCTGGCCGTGTTTGCGTGTGCCGCGTCTCCACCTTCGCCGCCCTCCGCGCTCGTGCCCGCGACAACGGGGAAACCATTGTGGCCCGTCCGAGTCAGGACATCCACCACGTAAGCCGCCGACTCCACCTCCCGGAACGCCCAGACGGCGCGGGAGCCGACCGACCCCGCTGTGCGCCTGTACAGGGCGGGCGGCGGGGTGGGGCGCAGGAAGACGACCCGCCCGTCCGCGTCCAGGTCACTCTCGTACACGCCGCCCGGGTGCAGGCGTTCCCCACAAAAATTGGAGACGACGGCGGCAAGGAGGATGCCGAGCAGGAATTTGACGGACTGCGTGCCCTCGACGACCAGGACGACCAGGGACAGGGAGGAACGGAACACGCCGCCCAGGACGGCCGTCCCGGCCACCATCGCAAACAGGCCCGGTTGCAGTCCCCACGCAGGTAGAGCCCGCATGGCCAGCACGCCCACCACCCCGCCAAAGGAGCCGCCGACGACCAGGGCCGGCATGAACAGGCCGCCCGGGACGAGCAGGGAGGAGGAGAGCGTCATGGCCGCCAGGTAGGTCGGGCACAGGACGGCCATGGAGCGCAGGGTGAAGTAGCAGCCCTCCCCACGGCACACGCCGGCCTCCGGGGTGAGGCGGCCCAGGGAGAAGAGGTGCGAAATGGAGGCGGTGGGCGCGGAGAAGAAGAGGGACGCCAGGTCGTTGTACAGGGGGGCCGAGCAGGTCAGGGCGACGCCGTAGCCCGTGTCATGCCAGGCCGGCACGTCCAGGCAGGTGCCCAATGTGACGGAGAGTGCAAACATGGTGGTGACGATGACCGCGGCGATGGCAGCCGCCGTCGCGGCCCGCGACGCGATGATGGGGCGGGATGACCGGCCGACCAGGTCGGCGCGCGCGCGCGCGCGGGCGGCCAAGGCCGCGTGGCCGTGGTTGAAGGCGGCGCCCAGGACGCCGCCGCCCGCCGCGACGGCCGCCAGCAAGGGCAGCTGGTGCAGCCAGTCCCAGGCATCCAGGCCCGCCACGCCGTGGAAGGGCAGCACCCCGGACGCCCACCGCGGGAAGAGCTGGGTCTGCGTGAAGACAGCAGCGGCCGCGGCGGCCAGGCACCGCCAGGCGACTTTGCGGGACCAGTGCGTGCACGCCTCCTCCAAGCAAAACAGGACGCCGCCGATAGGTGCGCCGAAGGCGGCGGCAATGCCGGCAGCCGCGCCCGCAGACACAAACTCCCGGCGGTCGGCGTCCGTGTAGAGGAGGGGCGGCGGCGGAGGACGAACGGTGGGACAGGCGGTGTCCAGCAGGGGCGGGCTCGCCTCGCTGCGCACAGCCGCCAGCCGCCCACGCACCGCGCCCACCCACCTCCCGACCGCATCCCAGGCCGCGCCCGCCCAGACGGCGAAGACGTGGGCGGTGGCGGAGCCTAGGTGGACGAGCGGCGCTTCCACGCCCAGCCCCATGTTGGCCGGCGCTGAGCACGCGGTGCCCACCCACTTGACGGCCAGCGTGCGGCCAGAAAGCAGGCCCGGGACGGCGTTACCGTTAAGGAAGGCCATGACCAGGCTAACGCCGGAACCGGCGGCTAGTGGGGCGGCGCTGAGAACCAGCGCCGTCGCAAGGGCGGCCAGCGTGGCGGACCAGGCGGCATGGAACGCCGCGGCCGCGACCAGGGACACACCCCGCCCAAGGCGGGGCTCCAGCCCTGGCCCCGGCCCCGACCCGGCCGCCACGATGCGGCGGACAACCTCATTCTTAAAGTCCAGCAAGGCTTCATTGGTGGCGGCCAGCGCGACCGCGAGCGTCCCCACCGCGACACCCACGGCCAGGGTGACTGCAAACTTCACAACCGACGACAGCCGCAGGCCCGCCCGGCGAGGGGGTGGGGGGCGGCGGGCGGCCGCGGACGCGGACAGTGTGGACCGCCCGCCAGCCGTGAAGCTGAGGTCCCGGGCAGCGGGACCCCGGCCGCGGCGGGTGATCAGGGAGGGCGGCGGCGGGAGGGGAGGGAGGCCGTCTGCGTCACCTGGTGGAAGATGTGGTTTGGCAGCCGCCGCTGGCGCCTGCTGCTCCGGCGCCGTCCCGCCCGCTGAATTATAAATCTCGACCAGGTCTAAGGACTCGGCAGGCGCGTCGAGCGGTGCCCCGTCCGCCGTGATGGTCCCCCCCATCAATGCCGCGGCCGCGGCCGCCGCAGCGTCCGCCCCGGGCGTCGAAGTGCGCGACCGGCGCGAACGGCGGGGCACGGCGGGCCGGTCCGCGTCCGACCGGCGGGACCGGGCGTGCGAGCTGGTGTAGACGTCCTGGTAGTCCAAGGATTCGGGGCCGCCACCGTCGGCGTCGGCGGGCAAGGCGACGGGCCAGGGGAGGTCGGGAGGCGAAGGAGGGGGTTGAGGCATGATTGGGAGGGAAGGTTTTTTTGGTTTCGCGCTGAGAAAAGAGGGCGCGCTGAGAAAAGAGAGAAGCTCTCGTGTACACGCCCAAGGGACGCCCCACGCGCCACGGACGTGTGCGTGGAGTAGTCAGGCAAGAGTCACGCCTGGTTCGGCGGGTGCGGGGCGGCGCGCCCGGGTGCGTGGACCGGGACGCGCAAAGTTGTGTGCTAAATGGAGTGGAACGAGTGCGCCCTTCCCTTTGTGCTCACACTTTTTTTTTTGCGCGTCAAAGAAACGCCCAACGCCTCTCGATCACTCTCTCTCACGCACACATCCCCATCCAAATGTCTGCCTCCCGCTCCGGCGCGATCGCCGCCTGCGCGGCTGGCCTAGGGCTGGCGGCAGGGGTCGCGCTGACACGGTGAGGAGAGAATGGAGAGAACGAGCGCGCTCCTCCCCATCGCCGCCGCCCCTCCTTTTTCTTCAACCTCCCCCCGCTCTACACTTCTCACTCCCTCCACTCCTGTCCGTGTCAGTTCGCTCGCCACCCGGTCCACCCGGCGGGTCCTGGCCTCCAACGCCGCCGTCCTGTCCCCCTCTGACGCGGCCCTGGCCGCCGCCCTGGCCGCCGACCCGCGCACCCGCCACCTGGTGGCCGGCTGGCCCCGCGCGGGCGTGCGCGACGCCCAGAAGCGGGCGCTCATGGCCCGCGTCCGGGCGGCTGTCGGCGCGGCGGTCGGGCCGGCGGGGAGTAGCGGCGGCGGTTCCTCGTCCACCTCCTCCAACACGGCCTTGGAAGCCGCCCGCCTGGCCGTCCTGGCCCCGCCCGTCCCGGAAGTCCGGGACACGCTGGCCGCCCCGCCCCCGGGCTCCGGCGCTGCGCCCCGCCCGGACCCGTACGCCTGGCTCCGGGATGACGCCCGCAAGGATGCCCGGGTCCTGGAGCACCTGGCTGCCGAGAATGCGTACACAGAGGCCGTCATGGCGGACGCGGCGGGCGTGGTGGAAGCGCTGGTGTCTGAAATGCGGGAGGCCATCAAGGAGGCCGACGAGTCGGCGCCCCTGCGCAAGAACGGCTTTTTCTATTACTGGCGCACGGAGGAGGGGCAGCAGTACCGGGTGTCCTGCCGGCGGCGGGTGGCCGCGGACGCGCCGCCGCCGACCGAGCTGGACGTCCCCGGCCCCGGCGCGGGTAGGGAGGAGGTCGTCCTGGACGAAAACGCCGAGGCCGAGGGCCACGACTTTTACATGACCTCGGGTGCGACCGTCTCGCCCGACGGCACCCAACTGGCCTGGGGCGTGGACACGGTGGGCGGGGAGTCGTACACCCTGCGGGTCCGCAACCTGGCGACTGGGGAGGACGTGCTGGCGCGGCCCATCAAAAAGGTGAGAGAAATATTCTGTCTGGGCGTCGCCCAGGAAAAGCAACCGTCAGCACGAAACCATGAAGAAGTTTTCTAAATTTTCTACACCACCAAAGACGCCCTGGACCGCCCGCATGAACGCACAGACGCCCTGGGCCGCCCGCAGAACTCTCACCATCTTTCATCTCTTCTCTCAACTTAATATAAGACCGCTGGCAACTACTCCTTCTCCGCCGACGGGGGCACCCTCTTCTACACCACCAAAGACGCCATGGACCGCCCGCACAAGGTGTGGCGCCACACCATCGGCGACGACCCGGCCCGGGACGCGTGCGTGTGGCACGAGGAGGACGAAGCCTTCTACGTGCACGTCTCCCGCACCCGGGACGACGCCCTTCTACTCATTCAAGCCGACTCCGCCCTGACGACCGAGGTCGCGGCCCTGGACGCGGCCACGCCCCGCGGGCAGTGGCGGGTCCTCTTCCCGCGCGTGCACGACACGCAGTACGAGGTCGGCCACCGGGGCGGCCAGCTCGTCTACTCCGTCCGGGACGCCGCCCGCCCAAACTCGGAGCTCCTGGCCGGCCCGGCGGACGACCCGCTGGGCCCGGCCGCCCGGGTCCTGGTCCCGCACTCGCCATCGGAGAAGATCGAGGACTTTGTCATCGCGGCCTCCTTCATCGCCGTCTTCAAGCGGGTGGACGGCCTGCAACAGTGCTTTGCCTACAAGGCCGGGGCGGCCTGCCCGACGCTGCCGGCCCCCCTGAAAAAAGGGTCCCGCATCGCCTTCCCGGACCCGTCGTACGAGCTCGGGGCCGGGCCGCAGGGTGACTGGGAGTCCCCCGTCCTGCGCCTCGCCTACTCCAGCCTGGCGACCCCAGCCTCTACCCTCGACCTGGACACCTCCACCGGGCGGCAGGCCACCAAGCGAGTCGCCCCCGTCCTGGGCGGCTTTGATCCGGCCAACTACAAGTGCGAACGCCTGTGGGCGGCGTCGGCCGACGGCACGCGGGTGCCCATCTCACTGGTCTACCGCCCGGACCTGCGCGACGCCGGCGGCGGCGGCCCCCAACCCCTGCTCCTCAACGCGTACGGCGCCTACGAGGCCTGCTCGGACGCCGCCTTCGGCTACACCCAGAACCGCCTGCCCCTCCTGGACCGGGGCTTTGCGTTCGCTATCGCCCACGCCAGGGGCGGCGGCGAGCTGGGTCGGGCCTGGTACGAGGACGGTAAGTTTGGCAACAAGGCCAACACGTTTGCGGACGTCGTCGCGGCCGGCCACTTCCTGGTCGAGGCCGGCTGGACCAGCCCGGACGTCCTGTGCCTGGAGGGCCGGTCGGCGGGGGGGCTGATGGTCGGGGCGACCCTGAATGCGGCGCCCACCCTCTTCCGGGCGGCCATCGCGGGCGTGCCCTTTGTGGACGTCCTGTCGACGATGGCCGACGACTCGCTCCCGCTGACCGTCATCGAAAAGGAGGAGTGGGGCGACCCGGCCGACCCGGCCGCGTACGCGGCCATGGCCGCCTACTCTCCCATCGACTGCATCGTGCCGGGCGGGGCCTACCCCGCCATCCTGGCGACGGGCGGCCTGCACGACCCGCGGGTGGGGTACTGGGAGCCCGCCAAGTGGGTGGCCACCCTGCGCGCCAAGGCGCAGCCGCGGGGGCCCGTCCTGCTCAAGATCGACACGGGGGCCGGCCACTTCTCCAAGTCGGGGCGGTTTGCTGTGCTGACGGAGAAGGCGATGGAGCTGGCATTTGTGCTCAAGGCGGTCGGCAGACTGGGCGAGAAGAAAGCGGCGGCGGCGGTGTGATGTGATGGTGGGGAGAGAGAGAAATCTCGGTGGAAATGGAAACGCTCCATCATTTTGATTATCCGGCGTCGACGCCACACCGACCCTTCACGCTGCAATGAGTGCTCCCCAGTCGACCTGCCTCCACTTGCTTTTGTCACCGACCCACCTCGAAAGGATCAATGCAAAAAATGTGTTACAACTCTCACTTCTCTCTCTCGACCGCGTCAGTGCCGCGCGCGCGCACACGGTGTGCGCATAACGCTCCATCCGTTGTGACCTACAAGAAAAATGGACGGGCAGAGCTCGCGCACCACGCGCGCGCGTCGGCTTGAACTTTTTCGACTTGTACTTTATTCTATCTCTCTCGCGCGCGCTTTCACCCCAGGCGCGAGGAGGAGGGCGTGTGTGTGTGTGGAGTGGTGCGTGCCCGCGCACAACCCCGCCCACCCCACGCCCTCCTCCTCCACCTTGTCCAGCAAGTTGCTATCAACTCTCAACTTCTCAGCTGCCCAGTTTCTACCCTTTGTTTGTGTTTGATTTATCCCCTCTCAACCCGCGCGCGGATGGACGTACGCGCGGGGCCGGGTTGTTTCATCATTGCATACGGGCCCACGCACGAAGGCTTTCGTGGGCCCGAAGCCGGGCCCACGCAGACTCATTGTCGGCCGCGGACGGTACGTCCTTACAGACGACCTGGGCCCAGGTGCGTGCGGTCGGGACGGTGGGAGGAGCAGGGTTGGCGGTCGTGGTGGAGGGCGCGACCAGCGCGACGACCTCCGCCTCGGCCTCGACCTCCTCCTCCACCTCAATTACCGCCTCCGGCGTAGCCTCTTTTTCCTCCGCCTCTTCACTGTCCGGCACGGGCAGAGTCGCCATCTCAGCGTTCGAGGCCGGCTTCTCACCGCTCTCACCGCTCACGACCTGAGCCCAGGTGCGTGCCGGGAAGGCGGGAGGAGCAGGGGTGGCGGTCGTTGTGGAGGGCGCGACCAGCGCGACGACCTCCGCCTCGGCCTCCTCCTCCACTTCCACCGCTGCCCACCCATCCGCGGCCCTATCCAGCTCCTTCATCAGGGCGGCCGCGCCTACTGAAGCCAGACCAGCCTCACCAATGGTGGTCGGGTGGGCGAACGCGCGGGCGACTGCCTCGAAGGCCAGCAGGCGGGCTGGGGACGGGCCTGCGATGGAGAACAGGCACGCCATGGCTTTGGCGTCCGGGCCGGCGGCGGCGGCGACAGCAGCCCGTGCAGACGCCCGCTGCTCATGCACGTTCTCATGCAATATCAGGTCCAACATGTTGAAGTACGGGGCGAACCGCTGCGCACGCCCGACCTTGACAGGGGCGGGAGCGGCCTCAACCCCGGCGGCAAACAGGGTGGCCAGCGCGACTGCGTCTGGGCCGAAACCGGCAGCGGCCGCCTCCCGCTTCATCTTACGAAATGCACGCACGATGTCATGCCGGTGAACGATCAAACCCTGAATCATGTAGCAGGGGCGCAGTGTGGGGGCCCCGCACTGGAGGGCGTCCATGAGGAACTCCGTGATGAACAGCTCCACGGCAGCTGCTTCCCGGGAGGCCGCAGCCGCCGCCGCCTGCTCCCATGACGGCAGGCAAGTGCCTGCCGTCGACGGCGTTGTGGGGGCAGCCACGACGCCAACCTCCGCGGCCTCCATCACTTTCTCCGCGTCACTGGGCAGGGTGAAGCGGACCCGGCGGGCGGTGCGGACGTCCCCGGCCGCCCCAGCCGTCGCTGGGCGGCGAGAGGTGGCGAAGGTGGCGGTGGTGATGACAGCGGTCAGTTTTTTGTGGTCGAGGCCCGCCTGTTCTTTAGCTTTGACTTCCGCGGCCAGCTTTTTGGCGGCGGTTTTGGACGCCGGGAGGGCCCGGATAAACCGGACCGCGCCCTGGGCGGAGAAGAAGGCGGGCTTGGACGAGCGCACCAAAGCCGCCTCCTCTTTTTTGGCCGAGGTGGACGGCATGGTGTCGGGGCGGTGGATGCAGGTCATGGAGAGGGCGATATTTAGGAGGCGCGAGGGCATGGCCTGAAGGGCGGGAAGTGTGG
>Ga0315276_10001799_pt1 | contig 19321 bp, 16 predicted proteins | sample YL17G05_0_MG_FD_204542 | JGI IMG/M metagenome (GOLD analysis project Ga0315276, IMG submission 204542) | Sediment microbial communities from Yellowstone Lake, YNP, Wyoming, USA - YL17G05_0 | ecosystem: Environmental > Aquatic > Freshwater > Lake > Sediment | place: USA: Wyoming | collected... | reverse complement strand
TCAGGAAGTCGAGCAGCATGAGCGCAAGGCGCTTGACGAACTGGCCGTCGTCACGTTCGTACACCGCCGCCGCCGACATTGATTTGCCGCAAAGAAAAAGCCCCCGATGCGGGGGCTCTGTATAAATTCCTCCAGCAATTGTCACTTCAAGAGCAGCATCTTGCGACTCTGTGAGTATCGATCCGTCTCAAGACGATAGAAGTAGACGCCGGTCGCCAGTGTCGATCCGTCACGGGCGCGGCCGTCAAAAGTAACCTGATGCGTTCCGGCCGGCCTCGGTTCGTCGAGCAGGGTTCGAATATTCCGTCCCATGATATCATAGATGTCAATCCGCACTCTGGATGCTTGCGGGAGTGAGAATCGAATTTCAGTCGAGGGATTAAATGGGTTGGGGAAGTTCTGATCCAGGCTGAAACTTATCGGCAACGCCTGTCCAACACCGTCGTCAACAGCAGTCCCGGCTTTGACTTCAATAGTCCCGGCCCTGAATAACGGCATGAATTCAATCCCGCCGTCGGAGGATGTGAGCTTCACGTATGATTTCTGGATAAAACCGAAAGTTGTTGTGTCAATCGTAATAGTCGTCTCCGGACAAGCGGCATCAATCCCAAAATACAGACGCGCTACGACACCGGTGCCGGAGGCCAGCGGGGAGAGGTCCGCAAACTCAAGCTCCGCAAACATCTGGTGAAAAGCGTTCTTGGGGGAAAGCGTCCTGGATATAGCGGTAGCTCCGCGCGTATCGTTGATCGAAATGGAATCCAGAGTCAAGCGATCGGTGCCCCATGTCATCGCCAATCCAAGCGCCTTCAGATTCTTCTGGTTGAATAGACCGACGTCGACGGCCACCGTGGCGCCAACGTTCCCTTCGTTAGACACAATCCACAACGAATCGGGGCGGACCGGGTCAGCTTTGATGTCGATGCAGCCCTTTCTGAATTGGGGAAGTAGTTCCTGCGGGCCAGTTGTCACAAAATACGTATAGTATTCCAATTGGGGGTCAGGCAGCCACCGCGCAGAGTCAATTGTCAGGAGTTGGGGAGAGGTTGATACCGGCCAGGAGAAATAGGCCCGCGCGAAAATGCCGCTTCCAACGGGTATGACCTGTTGTGATGTCGACGACACGATAATGGCTACTTTGCTGGAATCCTCATTGAAAACAAGACCGCTCGTAAAACCCTCCTCGACTCTGCTTCCAACGAAGGATAACGAATCGAGTCTGACGACTGTGCGCGGGAGCGTTATGGCTATTTGAATCGCTGCAAGCGGTTCATCATTAACAAACCTGATCGGTACCACTGCCCCTGACGATACGAAAGCGACCACGGAGTCAATAGACACCGTGTCCGGCATACCGGGATCGAATCCAAAGACGGTACTGCAGCAGAGGAGGACTGCCGTGGCAGTCAAAACCGATAGAATAGCTGACTTAGAAACTACTGGCCTCATTTCGGTGCTCCAATCTTCCGGAGTGAGAGCAAAATTCATGCGCGGGTGACCGACAGTCCGTTCATAGCTCGGCTTGTCATCGCATTTCCGACCGATGGGTACAAGTTGTAATCCGGCAGGCGCTTGCGCCGATCAAGACAATATACGAAATGTTCGGAAAATGAACAACCAAGGATTTACCCCATCCCGTCTATGCATACGGCTGCCGACCGGAGCGCCAGGGCCGGCTTTTCACTGCAATCCAAAAGATATGATCCTTTGAATCAATAGTTCTGCTTGTACAGCCGATACTGGTAAGAACGATATGCCCCCTGCAACTCGACAAAAGAAGATCTCGCGCTGCGCCTACGTCAAGGTGTGCTACCTGACCGAGGCGATGAAGTGCTTTGGCTATAAGACCGACTGCGTCCTATTTCAGAAGTCCAATGGCGATTACTGTAACGCCGATGAATTTGATTCCGCGATGGATACGCTCATCAATAAGACGAAGGCTAAGTACGAAACTCTACCGTAGTCAGCTACCGGCAAGAGAAAATCTTTCCGTTCCGGCCCGATTAATATTCCTTAAGTGCGCTCCCCGTCAGATTACCTGTTTAGTCTAAGCTCTTTAATTTCAACCGGTTCCAGGGTAGGCCCGAAGCGGGCACAACCTCTGCTTTGCAATCCGCCGGAGTACTATATGATTAAAGGCATTTATACATCTGCGTCCGGCATGATCCCGCGAGTCGAAAAGCAGGAGATCATCGCCAATAACGTCGCCAACGCCGGCGCGACGGGCTTCAAGAAAGACAATCTATTTGTCCGAGAGATGTCGATCGCCGAGCGTAAGACTATTCCCACAAAGCATGACTGGGAGAAACCGATGGTCGACGACACGTATGTCGACTTTACTCCTGGAGCATTTGACAAGACTAATAATCCACTCGATCTGGCTATTGACGGCGACGGGTTTTTCCGTCTACAAGGGGCGGACGGAAGTATCGCGCTCACTCGCAGTGGCGCCTTCATGGTCGACAGCCAGGGTTATATCTCATTTCCGGGCGGCTATCGCCTGATGGGGGAGAGCGGACCGATTCAGGTTGGCAACGGAGTGGTAACAGTCGCGCAGACCGGCGAGGTTCAGACTGATGGTTCTACGGTCGGGCGGATCGTGCCGATGACCGTGCCCGATGTCCAGGCACTGGACAAGATCGGCTCAGCGCTTTTCCAGGTGCCTCAGAAAGTCGAAATGTCGCCGGCGGTCGTCTCGGGGATTCAGCAGGGGTATCTGGAAACCTCTAATGTCGATATCGTCCGCGAGATGGTGGATATGATAATCGCGTACCGCGAATACGAAGCCAATGCCAAGGCCCTGCAACAACAGGATGCCTCGCTGGATAACCTGTTCAACCGGGTGGCCGGCAAGAATTAGTAGATGCAAGATTTAGGATAGGAGTGCGCACATGATCAAAGCCATGCGTACCGCAGCGTCGGGAATGAGCGCTCAACAAATGAATGTTGACAACATCGCCAACAACCTGGCCAACGTAAACACCACCGGCTTCAAGAAAAGCAAGCTGGAATTTCAGGACGTGCTTTATCAGAACTACCGTAAAGCCGGCGTCGCTTCCGCGGCTGGAAATCAGGTACCGGCCGGTTTGGCAATTGGTTACGGTACGAGACCCGCCGCGACAGTGCGACAGTTCGGTATCGGCGATCTACAGTCTACCGGCAACCCGCTTGACGTCGCCATAGCCGGCGACGGCTTCTTCCAGATTCAACGGCCCGATGGCACCACCGCGTACTCCCGCGACGGCTCATTCAAAATGTCGGCCGATGGCCGCGTGGTAACATCCGACGGATTTTACCTGTTGCCGGAAGTAACGATTCCGGAGAACGCCGAAGCGGTCTCGATCGGCTCCGACGGTATGATCGAAGTTACGCTGGCCGGCACGGATACGCCGTCTCAGATCGGTCAGATCGAACTCGTCCGTTTCATCAATCCGGCCGGACTGTCGGCGATCGGCAAGAATTTGCTGATACCAACCGGAGCCTCGGGCGCACCGGTGACCAACACGCCCGGTCAGGGCGGGTTGGGAACGCTCGATCAGGGGTATCTGGAAATGTCCAATGTCTCGGTAGTCGATGAAATGGTCAATATGATCGTCGCCCAGCGCGCTTACGAAATGAATTCCAAAGCCATTCAGACAGCCGACGACATGGCGGCGGTCGCCAACAATTTGAAGAGAGCATAGCATGAAGCTGCTGCGATTGATCCTGGTTTGCGAAGTCGTGCTGGCCCTTGGCGCCGGCGTCAAGGCCCAGCCGCGTGACTGCGACCGGGAAATCAAGAGCGCCCTGCTTCGCCGTTATCAGCTTGATTCAAACTGGTACCAGGTAGAGATACTCTCCAGCCAGCTCAAGAGCACTGTTTTGGAATCGGCTGACTCGCTCACGGTTCGGCCAATTTCTCAAAAAGAACCGATCGGGCTGTTTACCCTTATCGCGAGCATCACTCGCAGCGGTCAAATTACTGAAAAGGGTCAGATCAGCGTTCGAATCAGCAAATTCGCCGAGGTGCTTGTCACGACAGATAACCTTCGGCTTTACGAGGAATTATCACCGGATAAACTCGCCCTAAAGCGGATGGATATCACCTCCCTGCTGGAGCAACCGGTCCAATCATTCAGCGCCATCGCCGGTTACAGATTGAAACGGAATATCGGCAAAGATCAGGTACTCACCAGCGGCGCGGTTGAGCCGGTCCCTGACATTGATGTCGGGGGGGAGGTGGCCATCGTTTGTGCAAGTGGTTTGTTCAGCGTGAGCACCGCCGGACAGGCGATGCAGAAGGGGTACTTAGGGGAACAAATCAGAGTCAAAAATCGCGCATCGAATAAAGTCGTGCTGGCCACGGTCGTCGACCGGCGGACAGTTTCCATTCAGCCATGAATCGAATAGGAATCGAGGAAACGGCCATGAAAACCCGAAACGTCATACTTCTTCTCATCGTCCTGCTGCTGCTGCCTTTCGCTCTGAAGGTCAAAGGGCAGGACTTCGGCAAGAGCCAGTCGCTCTTCTCCGACATCAAAGCCCACAAAGTGGGAGACATCGTGACGGTGCTGATTTATGAACAAAGTCAGGCTACCCAGCAGGTCGAGACCAAAACCGAAAAGACCAGCAAGACCAAAGCCGGCGGGGGACCGGGATTGGGCCCGTTTTTCAAGCTGTTTCCATCCTTCGATATTGAAGGTGAATCCAAGAACAGCCACGACGGGAAAGGCCAGAATCTTCGTAACGGCTCGCTGCGCGGCAAGATTACTTGTTCGGTGACGAAGGTGAAGGATAACGGCGATCTGATGATTGAAGGGTCACGCGTCATCGGTATTTCCGGTGATCGCGAGACCATTACACTTTCCGGCGTAATACGAAGCAAAGATGTCGGCGCCGACAATAGTATCGATTCATATCTCATCAGCGACGCTCAAATTCACTACACCGGCAAAGGGAACGCCACGACCGGCTCACGCCCCGGCTTTCTCTCCCGGTTGTTTGGCTGGTTGTTTTGAGGGAGGGCAGGACAATGATAACAGTTAGTACTCGTGCCGGCATTCCGGCCACGCTGGTGATTCTGGTTTCGCTCCTGGCTCTGCTCATACAAAATGCGGAGGCCAACAAAGTCAGAATCAAAGACATATGCACGTTTCAGAACAAACAGGAAGCGGATCTCATCGGCTACGGCTTGGTGATCGGCCTCGACGGCACAGGTGACGGCAACGGAACGCAGTTCACGACGCAGTCGCTGGTCAACATGATGGAGCGAATGGGGCTTACCGTAGAACTGAGCAAAGTCAAAGTAAAGAATATCGCGGCGGTGATGGTCACCGCGCGAATCTCCAGCCTGCAATCGGCCGGATCCTATTTCGATGTTACCGTTTCATCGGTCGGGGACGCAAGCTCCTTACAGGGCGGAACACTGCTCATGACCCAACTGTCCGGGCCTGACGGAGCTGTCCATGGCACAGCGCAAGGCTCCGTCTCAATCGGCGGCTTCAACGTGCAGGTTGACGAAGGGAACAAGATAGTCAACAACTATACATTGGTCGGTCGCGTGCCAAGCGGTGGTAAAATCACCAATCCGATTCAATCACTTCCCGGTTCCGAACGAGAGATGTTCCTGTCCTTGGCCGATGCGGATATTACAACGGCCCAGCGAGTGGCCCAGCGAATCAATGTCGAATATGGCACCACCGCCTATGCCATGAGCGGCGGGGCGGTCCGAATCGACGTGCCGGATACTCTCTCCGATCCAACCAGACGGATGCGTTTTCTCTCTGATATTGGACACCTGGAAGTGGAGCCGGATGGTCCCGCTCGGGTCGTGATCAACGAACGGACCGGCACAATTGTAGCCGGTGAAAACGTGACGGTCGAGCCGGTGGCGATTGCCCACGGCACGATCACGGTCAATATCCAGTCCAAACCGGTAATCTCGCAGCCCGAGCCGTTCAGCGGCGGTCAGACTGTGCAAACCAGGGAAAGCGAAATCAGCGTTACACAGGAGACCGCCCGTGTCATCGAACTGCCCGCCGGTGTGAAGTTGTCCGACATAACGAACGCCCTCAATAAGATCGGGGCGACCCCACGTGATATCGTGGCCATTTTCCAGGCGCTGAAGCAGGCCGGAGCGCTTCGGTCCGAACTGGTCATTATGTGAGGTCGGCCATGCTGCCAAAGTTGTCGGTGCTAAGACCACTCGAGGGGACACAAGCGCCTGCGCGCTCCACTCTGACGCTTGATCAGGAGAAAGCTCGTCTCCGAAAGGCTACCAATGAGTTTGAGGCCTTCTTCAAATACCAAATGCTGAAGACGATGCGGCAGACGATCCCGGATGATCCATTGTCCGAGGATCTTCCGCTCGGTAACGACGGCGGCAAAGAGACATTCACCGATCTGTTTGACATGGAAATCGCCCGCGCCGGATCGGGGGGCAGACGGTCGTTGTCGCAAGTCCTTTATCATTCTATGGAGAAACTCGTTGAAGCGCGCTTCGCCAAGAACAATGGCACGCCAGTCAAAAGCCCCATTGTCGAAACCAAATCACCGAGACCCGTCATACCGTCGCTGAAGCGTATTGCCATCCCGAAACGACCCGCACCCATACAAATGATTTCAAAACCGGAGCCGGTGGCGCTGCCACCCAAGCCGCGGGAGCGGGTGTCGTCACCGGTAAGTTGGCACGGGCTTGATTCATACCAACGTCATATCGACGCGGCCGCGGCTGAGACAAAGCTCGATTCGGCACTCATCGCGTCGGTGATCCACGCGGAGTCCGGAGGGAACCCCAAAGCGGTCTCGCCGGCGGGGGCGAAGGGATTGATGCAACTCGCTGATTCTACGGCGCAGCGATACGGTGTAGTAGACTCTTTTGATCCGGGTGAGAATATCCGCGCCGGCAGCCGGTTTCTGAAGCATCTCATGGACAAGTACAAAGATGTCAAGTTGGCGCTGGCCGCATACAACGCCGGCCCCGGCAATGTTGACCGGTTCGGCGGGATTCCGCCGTTCAAGGAGACCCGAGCGTACGTTGCCAGAGTCACATCACTAATGAAGAACACAATTGCCCGTAAGGCAGAGGCAGACACTAAAGTTCCATAACTATCGGTCGATAGTGGAAGTACACAACACCAATCGCGGCATAGGATATGATCGCTAAATTGATCGACATAATCAGCAAGGAAGCTGCTCTCTTTGAATCCTTCCTCGAACTTCTCGAGCGGCAAAAGCAGATGTTGGTGACCAACAACGTTGATGGTCTCAACGAACTAACCGCCTTACAGCAGGAAAGGCTGTCGGAAAGCCGGGCGCTCAGCCGCCGGCGCGAGCAAATACTAAGTCGCATCAAACAGGACCACACTCTCGAGGACAACGTCACGATTGCCCGTCTGGCCGCGCTGGCCGATGAGGATCAGGCAGCTCGCTTGATGCGGTTGCGGAGCGTTATTCTCAGCCTGAACGAGAAGATCAACGATGCCCGCAACACCAACGCCATGCTTTTGAACCAGTCGCGGGAGTTCGTCGCCAAAACCATGTCACTACTCGCTCGCATGAACAGCCCTGAATCAAACTACACCGGATCGGGTCGCACCGAGCAAACAACAGGCACAGTCATGCTGGATCGGAGAGCCTGATGCCAGGTCTGTTTCAGGGACTCGAGGTCGGCAAGAGAGCATTGCTCTCTCATCAATTGTGGCTGCAAACGCTCGGTCACAACATTGCGAACGTCAATACGCCCGGCTACAGCCGCCAGCGGGTGACCGTTACTGCCTCGCGTCCGGAGGATCTGTCCTACGGCTCGATTGGGACCGGAATCCAGACGGAAGATATTCGTCACGCTCGGGACCTGTTTCTCGGCCAGCAATTTCAACTGGCATCCAAATCGCTTGGTCAGTGGACATACAAGCAAAAAACGATGTCGCAGATCGAATCGATTGTCAACGAGCCGCAAGACACCTCGCTCAACGACCTCATGAATCAATTCTGGGATGCCTGGTCCGAGCTTTCGACCGGCGATGCAACGTCGAGCAGTAACCGAGTTAACGTGCTGGCACGCGCCAACGAATTAGTGAACGGGATACATGTGCTGGCGACACGGTTGACCAGTCTTCGTGACTCCATTGACAAGGACCTCGGCAACTTCACGAACCAGATTAACCAGATGACCGGCGACATCGCCAATCTGAACAAGCAGATCCGGGCATCGGAACTGGGCGCTTCACCGGCCAACGATCTGCGCGATGCTCGCGATCTGCTGGTGGACCAACTCGCCGATTTGATCGACGTCAACGCGCATGAGACTTCTGATGGGACGATGCTCGTCTCGATGGGTTCGATGGTACTGGTTGACGGCGCCGACCAATTGAAGCTCGGCGTGGAAACGGTCAATGATGCGGGGACTGTCACTCACCGGCTGGTGTGGGATGGCACGTCCGTTCAATTGAAGAACCTCAGCGGGCAAATGGCAGGACTTCTGGAATCACGGGACAAGATTCTCCCTGATTACATCGCTCAACTGAACCGTCTCACCAAGACCCTGGTGGAAGAGGTGAACAATCTGCATACGACCGGCTATGCCGTCGATGGCACCACCGGCATTGATTTCTTTGATCCGAATTTCACGGATGCCGCAACCGTGCGCATCAACAACATCATTCTGGCCGACCCCGAGAAGATTGTCGCGTCCGACACGGCCGGTGCCAACAATCTCAAAATAGCCCTGGCGCTATCCGACCTTCGCTACAAAGCAGTGCTCGAGGGCAACAGCATGACAATGAACGATTACTATACCAGCCTGGTAGGGAAACTGGGCATTCAGTCGCATGAAGCAAAGTCCTTCAGCGGCAATTTCGAGCTTATGGTCCAACAGGTCGATAACATGCGCCAGTCGGTGCAAGGCGTTTCGCTGGACGAGGAAATGGCCAACATGATCAAGTACCAGCATGCCTACGACGCTGCGGCCCGTGTGATTACGACAATGGACCAGGCGCTCGATACCCTCATCAACGGCATGGGGGTCGTAGGACGATAATGGACACGGTCCCGTAGCCGGGACAGGACACCACGGAGGGCAGCGTGCTTATTCTGACACGGAAGTTAGGTGAGTCGATCACTATCGGCGATGACATCAAGGTATCGGTCCTGGGCATCCGGGGCCGGCAAGTGCGCCTGGGGATCGAAGCTCCGACTAAAGTAGTGGTTCACCGCGAAGAGATCTATGTCAAGATCCAGGAGGAGAACCGCAAGGCCACCAAGCCGGTCAAAGGTGACTTGCTGGGGGTAGTGAAAATGATCAAGGGAAAAATCAAAGGACCGGACAAGGCTCGACCCGCCGTGATCGACTACAAAGATGCTCCGCGGCGTCCGGATGCCGCGGCAGGCGATGGCCACAAGCCGACCGTCTAAGACAGGAGTCCAGACAAGATGCGTGTTACCAACGGCATGATAACCGACCAAACGGTCTTTAACCTGCGGCGTTCACTGGGACGCTTTATGGATTTGCAGACCAACATGTCAACCGGACGCCGCATCAACCAGCCGTCCGATGATCCGACCGGCACGGTGCGCGACCTTGATTACCGCACACAACTGTCAAACATTGCGCAATTCCGCAAGAACATATCGGTGGCACAGAGCTGGACACAGAATTACGACTCGATCACAGCCCAGGTCAAAGACTACTTATCAAGCGCGAAGGAAATAGCCATAGCCATGGCCGACGGCACCTACGATGATCTGGCACGCACGGCCTCGGCCGCCGATGTGCAGTCGCTGTTCGAGCAGATTGTCTCACTGGCCAATAACGAACTTGAGGGCCGACGTATATTCGCCGGCTATCAGACCAAGACAAAACCGTTCTCCGTTTCGTCCGGCGGTGTCACCTATGCCGGGGATACAGGCGCTCTCGAATTTGATATTGAATCAGGCCAGCGCACGACCATCAATCTCAATGGGCAGGAAGTCTTTCTCAAGCAACTGAGCACCCTCGGAGCCAAGGCTGACCTAAATGTTGCCCTTACGGCAAACACAAGTCTGACGGACCTCAACGACGGTGCCGGGATTGGCCTGGTTCCCGGGACATTCACTATCACCGACCGCAATCTCAATCTGACGGCGACAATCGATCTTACGGCGGCTCCGGCTGCGACTACGGTCGGGGACGCCATCGCAAGAATCAATGCCACGCTGACCGCGGCCGGTATCACCAATCTGACGGCTGGACTGGGCGGGGTCGGCAATGCCATCACTATGACGACCACTCAAAATGGTCTTGTTTCCGGATCAACGCTGATTGCAAGACTCAATAACGGCAATAGCGCCAATCTCACTCCGGGGAAAGTCCGCGTATCAAATGGTGCCGGCGTCGATATTCAGGTCGACTTGGCCGGAGCCACAACCCTCAATGATGTTATCAATGCGTTCAATAGTCAGATGGCCGCTGCGGGCGTGGCCAACGTGACCATGTCTGTCAATGCGGCCGGACGCGGCCTTCAGGTTACCGATACCAACGGCGTGCCGCTTGGACTGGAGATATCCATATCATCGGTCATCGACGACACAGCGGCGCAACTCGGCGTCGTCGGCTCGGTATCGCCGGCACTGGTCGGCAGTGATTTGAATCCGCAAGTAGATTTTGTAGTCGCTGAAACTACCGGCACGACGGCCGCGGATCTCGGCATCAATGGCTCGATTCTCAGTAACTATGTAGGCCGCGATCTGGACGCCCGATTGACCAACACATCACAGTTGGCCGATCTCATGAACGGACTTGGTCTGGGGCGCGGCTCAATAGTGCTTCGCCAGGGAAACGGTATGACCACTATTGATCTTGGGTCAGCGGCGCTTGCCACTGTTCAGGATTTCCTTGACGCCATCAATAACTCCGGCCTCGATGTTACGGCCTCGATCAACCCATCCGGCCGTGGCATCCAAGTTATCAATAATGACACCACCAAGAGCTTCACGATTGAAGAAGTAAATAACGGACGGGCCGCCAAATTGCTCGGGTTATTCGGTTCGTCGGATATGATGGGCTCTCTGATGGTACTGGCCAACGCGCTGCGTAACGACGACCAGGAGGGAACAGGGCTGTTGCTGCAGAATCTCGATGACGGTATCCAGAACCTGCTCAATTACCGCGCGACGGTCGGCGCCCGTGCGATCCGGCTCAACACGACCGATAATCGACTCGCCGACGTTGAACTCAGTTTCACGAGCATGCTGTCCGGAGTCGAAGACGCCGACATGACAAAGTTGGTGACCGAACTCAGCACGCACGAAAACGCATATAAGGCGGCCTTGATGGCCACCAGCAAGATCATTCAGCCGAGTCTGCTGGACTTCTTACAGTGATCCGGCCATGGGAAGGATAGGAACTATGGTAGCAATCAACACTCACCGCTTCGGCTCGTTGGAGATACCCGACGATAAGATCATCACGATGGAACGCCCTGTGCTCGGATTTGAGCAGCTTTCTCAATTCTGTCTGGTGGAAGCTCCGGAAATTGCCCCGTTCATGTGGCTGCAGTCCTGTGAGGATCCCGCGGTGTCGTTCTTCATCGTGAATCCGGTCCTGTTCTTTCCCAACTATCGAATAGAAGTGAATTCCAAGGAGATCGCGGAACTGCGCATCGCCAAAGTTGAATCGGTCGAGATCTATGTGATCGTCACTCTCGCCGAAGACCCCGGTCAGATTTCCGTCAATCTCCAGGGACCAATCCTGATCAACACTGAAAACAATTTGGCCAAGCAACTGGTACTCGTGAATTCTCAGTATCAGGTCAGGCACTATATCCTTGACATGCCGGAACAAGGCAGACCCAAAACGACGCGGCAACGCAATCTGGTCGAGATCTGACAACCGGCGTCCGGCCACAACAGGATTTCGTCTGTCCGGCACTGTCGGCGGACGATCTGAAGTAACAGACTATGGCATCTCGGAAGACCAATCGGACCCGCTCCCGGCGAAATTCATTCACTTCGAAGCGGCGTGCAGCTACACCGGCGCAAACGAACACCAACGGTCTCGGACAACATGCACTTGCCACATGTTCCGGCAATCTTGCTCCCTGTTATGCTGACTGTAGGGACAAACTGGCTTTGCGTGAGTTTGATGCGGCACTCACACTGGCTGATAATCACCTGACGGCAATCGAATATTCGGCTACTCGGGGCGCGGTCCCAACTGTTCCACAGGTCTCGCGCCTACATTATTGGGCGGGTGAAGCTCTCATGGGAATCGGACGGATAGAAGAAGCGATCAAGCGCTTTGAGAGGGCAATCTCAGCTGATCCTTCAGATCAGTTGCCGTATCTCAGCCTGTCTCGATGCTACGCGAAGGCAGGGCGTCTTGATGCCGCCAGACAAACACTTAACCGGGGCATAGCGGTCTGCCAGGAAACCGCTGAATTGCGCATGCTGGCTCAGTCCTTCCAGCCACGTCCGTCGATTTCCGCCTGCATGATTGTGAAGAACGAAGAGAAACTGCTTCCGGACTGCTTAGAATCGATCCGGGACTGGGTAGACGAGATTGTCGTTGTCGATACCGGCTCAACCGACAAGACGGTTAGCATCGCTGAGTCGTTCGGCGCCCGCGTGTTTCATCACGTCTGGGAAGGAGACTTTTCCAAAGCCCGCAACTACTCGCTACAGTACGCGACCAAAGACTGGATTTTTATCATCGACGCCGACGAACGAGTGCCCGCTGAAGAGGTACCGACAATCAGCCGGACATTGACTGAATCGCCGCATCCGATCATTAGCGTAAATGTCCTGAACACGTACGAGCACAACAAGAATCTAACGGTGTTTCTGCCGTCAGTTCGCTTCTTCAAGCGCGAACTTGGCCTTCACTATTGCGGAATTGTGCATAATCAGCTGGCCGTTCCGGTTGACGCCAAAGTGCGTCGAACCGGAATCAGAATCATGCATTTGGGATATGGATTGTCTGCTGACAAGATGGCCCAGAAGAAGGCCCGGACTCTGGATCTGCTCAAAAAACAACTGGCGGCGAATCCCGATGATCCCTTTGCTCTGTTCAACTATGCGCAACTCTTGCGCTCTGATACCACAGGCTTCTCCGCTGAGAACATCCCCGCGGTCATTGCTTATGCCGGTCGGGCTGTAGAACTAACTCGACCCGATGACCCGGCCACACGCCATATTTATCTTATGTGCCTTGACCAATTGGCCTGGGCGCATTTCTTCGACAAGAAATACGATTCGGCAATTGACTACTGCAACAGAGCGCTGGACATAAAGCCGGATTACCTGGACCCAATGCTGTTATTGGGGCACATCTATACTCAGCGAGAGGACTTCGCGGCCGCATTACCGGCGTTTCAGCGTTACTTGACCGCGAGAGAGAAATATGATCCGGCGCGGGAAGCGGACAATATCATCCTTCTCCACTTAAACAGCCGGACAATCGCCTACTACAGCATGGCTATGGTCTGCGATTTGGTTCACGATACCGTATCAGCCAGGGAGTATTACCTTCAGACTTTGGCTCTTGATCCGGTCTATTTAGCCGCCAACGAGCGCTTGGCGCGAATACTGTTTACCGAAGCAGAGTACGAAGAGGCGAAACGAGGCTTTGAGCGACAGCTGGAAATAGCAGGGCCCACAGCGGAGCTGCTGAATGATCTTGGCAACTGCTACTTCAGAATGGGAGATAATGACTCCGCTCAGACACACTACCGAAAGGCCCTTGCTCTGGAGCCGGACTTCGCGCTGGCGTGGCGCAATCTGGGCCTGACGCTTGCCCGGCTGAATCAACCCTTTGAGGCGGCCAACCTGATCGAAAAGTACCTAACCGCTAATTCTGAGCCGGGCCTGATCGAAATCCTTGCTGATCTGCACTTGTCCGCCGGGGCTCCAGATCGGGCAGTACCTCTATATGAAAAGCACCTTCAGACCAATCCTGGGGACATCGCCGCACTGTATCGCTTGTCAGAGTGTTATCTTGCTATGGGACAAAGAGATGCAGCTCTGACTAGGCTGAAGAGCATAATCAAATCCAACCCCGACTATGCTCCCGCGATCGCTCGGATAATGGCACTGGAAGGTGGCCGACGGGTCCCCTCACCATCATCCTAATTGTAGCTCTCCACTGCGCATTCGGCTCTAAAGAAAAGGGGGGACTTGCCGATGATGATGGTATGAAAATCTTAAGTGGGGATATCCATAGTGCAGTGAAGGACTGTAAGGAGGTCGAACAAAGAACAATTGCTCCGGGATTCAATCGGATTTGCGAATCCCTGTGGGTCGAACACATCGGAAGTGACTGATCATGAAACTAACTCTACTAACTAACAATAAGGTAAGGAAACCTTAAGGAATCCAAGGAGGAGTTGACTCATGTCACTTCGCATTAACCACAACCTCGCTGCCTTAAACGGCAACAGAAACTTGAAGCTGACGACCGAAGCTCTGTCGAAATCGATGCAGAAACTGTCGTCCGGCTTCCGCATCAACCAGGCGGCCGATGATCCCGCCGGGCTGGTCATATCCGAACAGTTCCGGTCCCAGATCGCCGGTCTGAATCGTGCCATTCAGAACTCTGAAGGGTCCATCAGCATGATCCAGACGGCGGAAGGCGCGCTTACCGAAATCAACTCGCTGTTGATCTCGATGAGAGAACTGGCCATTCACGCGGCCAACGAGGGGTTCAACGATGTTGACCAGCTCGCTGCCGACCAGGCTGAAATCGCTAACGCCCTCAAGACTATCGATCGTATTTCTACCAACACCCAGTTCGGTACGAAGAAGATTCTCGATGGTTCCAAGGACAACATTGCGACGATCACTAGCGCCAACAGTTCGGGTCTGACCGTAAAGCAGTCGAACCTGAAAACCGGCGCCCACTCGATCACCGCGACCAAGACCGCCGATCCGACCGCGACATTGAACACCACGTCGTTGGGTCTGGCGCTGGCCAACACCGACGGCGACCCATACAACCTCACTGAGAAGATTCACAACATCGACGTCGTGCAGTCTTCCGCAGTGGCCAGGAAGACCTCCGGATCCGTCAGCCTGGCTGATGCATTCGGTAACGACCTTACTCTCGCGGCTGCCGCGGACGTCGCGACCCTGTCGTCAGCGGCCGTTATAGCTGCTGCTACCGCCAGCAACGTTGGCACCTATACTTTCGGTATCAACTACCAGGAGAACGGTGAGTCTCCGGCCGGCGTGCAGACGCTGACAATCGATGTCGAGCTTGGCGATACGACTTCTGTGATCGCTTCCAAGCTGCAGACGCAGATCAACCTCAACACCGCTTTGGCCGGTAAGGTCGTGGCTTCTGGAGCCGATGCTGCAGCGCTCGACATCACTACCGCCAACGAAGGTGCCCAGTATTCAATCGCCGTCAACGCTACGTCGAATACCGCTACCGATGCCCAGTTCAGCTTCGTAGCGGGCGATGCTCGCGGCGTGTCGGCTAACGTCCTCAACTGGACGGCCGTCACCGAGAAGAACGCTACTGCCGGCGCCGCCACCAACGTGACTGTCGGCGCTGCCACGTACAGCAGCTTGTCGAGCTTGGTTACTGCCATCAACACCGGTATGCTCGCTGCCTATGGCACTGCGGCCGTTGGCGTGAACGATCTCGTTGCCACAACCGTCAACACCAACCAGGTTGAGTTTGCGACCCGCGATGAGGGTTCGGACTACTCACTCCAGTTGAACGCAGGCGTTGCCGGCACCGGCAATCTGATCAACGCTCTGAAACTGACCGCTGACTCCCAGGCCAACACCGGGACAGACGCACTCGTCAGCTTCGACAACTACACCAATAACCTCACGGCGGTGCAGTACAAGTCTACCGGCACTGCTACCCTGTGGAACAAGGCCTCCGGCACCTCCGGCCGTGGTTCTATCACCATGACCGTCAATACGGCGCTGAACGGCATCAACGTCGGCAACCTGTTGCTCGATGCGAAGGCGGCGAAGTATGATGTCCGTCTGGATGGAAGTCCTGCGACCTCCGTTTCAGCCGGTGTCAATACGACCATCTTCAACGCTGATCGCTCACAGTCAGTGATCCTCAACTACGCGCTGACCTCTCAGGGCGGCACGGAGACGATCAATGACACCGATCAGTCGCTGGTGTTCCAGATTGGTGCTAATGTTGGCCAGACGACTGCTATCGGTCTTCGCAACATGTCAGCGTCCTCGCTGGGCAAGAACATTGCCGGCAGCATGTGGAGCTCGCTTGCTCAGATCGACGTGACCACTGTCCAGGGCGCTCAGGACGCCCAGTCGATCATCGATGCGTCAATTAACGAAGTGTCCACGACCAGAGGCTCGCTTGGTAGCTTCCAGAAGAATACTCTGGAATCCAACCTCCGTAACCTCCGGATTGCCTCTCAGAACCTCACGGCTTCTGAGTCGCAGATTCGTGACACCGATATGGCTGAAGAGATGTCGGAATTCACCAAGAACCAGATTCTGGTTCAGGCGGGCACGGCTATGTTGGCTCAGGCTAACCAGATGCCGCAGACCGTTCTGCAGCTCTTCCAGTAAGAGAATACGTAGTACATCGGAGGAGGCGCCAGTCGCCTCCTCCGAACCGTCTAAACAGGTTGAACAGGCAGACTCTACCGACAGTGATGTCCGGGTGCGTACAGGAGTAACATGGCAGGATTGACTTCCATCGACGGTCTCTCGTCAGGTCTCAACACGACTGAAATCATCGATGCTTTGATCAAGGCAGAGCGACGGCCTGCTGTTCTCATGGAGAACGAGCAGACCGAGAAGACGAATATCGTCACTGCCCTGAAGGCGCTCCAGGCGAAACTGCTGGCGCTAACCACCACTGCGGGGCGGCTCGCTCAACGGACGGCTTTCGATTCATACTCGGTCAACGTCTCTGACGATTCTTACTTGACCGCCTCGTCCAGTGGCCGAGTGGCCGCCGGCTCATACGATTTGCAGGTTCAGTCAGTTGCTCGCAATCACCAGATCGCCAGCCAGGGATTCGCGGACCAGTCACAAGCTCTGCTCGGGACCGGCTCTATTACAATCAGTGTAGGTTCTGGCTCGCCGCGGACTATCACTATCGATTCCTCCAATAATTCGTTGACCGGCGTCGCTCGCGCAATAAACGATGCCCGCGTTGGCGTGACGGCCTCAGTCGTTAATGACGGTTCGTCATCAAATCCGTACCGGCTGATTCTCACCTCTGCAAAGACCGGACTAAGCAGCAAGATATCGTTTTCCACGAATCTGGTCGGGCAGAACAGTTTGAATTTCGCCACCGCGCTATTCGAAGTCCCGGAAAAAGTGTCCCTGAATGCCGCGTCGACTTCAACCATCAGTCTCGGAGCGACCGCCGCATTCACCGGCAACACCAACAAGATTTACACGTTCACGGTCGCCGGTTCCGGCTCCTACGCGGTCGGAACCGACAATGTCACCCTTAACTGGAACGACGGGACGAATTCCGGTTCCATCATCGTCTCACAGGCCGATGCCGAAGTGGCTTTGGTCGGAGCAGGAGCGGAGGGTCTAAAGCTGTCACTGTCCTCAGGACTTCTTCATGGCGGCGACAGCTTCCAGATCGGCACATTTGCGCCGCTACTTCAGGAAGCCTCTAACGCCAAGGTGTCGTTTGGATCGACTGGCGGCGCCGGATCGCCCATTACCGTCGTGTCGGAGACCAACACTTTTCGAAATGTCATAAGTGGTCTGACGATCGACGTCAAGAAAGCTAATGAGACCGGCACCAGCGTGAACATAAGGACGGATGTCGATGTCGCGGCTATCAAGCAGACGATCAGCGATTTCATCAAGCAATACAACGACATCATCGACTTCATCGACACGCAAAACTCCTACGATAGCGATACCAAAGAGTCCGGCGTGCTCTTCGGAGAATACACGCTGCAAACGATGCAGAGTTCCATGCGGTCAGTCATAAGCTCGCGGATTGCCGGGATTGACTCCCAGTACAACCAGCTGGCGATGCTCGGCATTCGCACCGGGCTTGACGGTAAGCTGTCGATCAAAGACAGCTCCGGTCTTGAGAAAGCGATTCGCGAAAACCTCGATGACGTCATCAACGTATTCACCAACTCCGGCGACGGAAGCACCGACAGCATTCGATTCATTACTGCCGGCGCGAAGACAAAATCCGGCGTTGCCTTCAGTGTCGACATCACGCAGGCCGCCACGAAAGGGCAATTTGTCGGCGGAGGAATCGCCGATCCCGCTACAGCGCCGCTAACTCTTTCCGGATCGAACAATCGCCTGAAGTTGAGCATTGACGGACTGGAATCGAATGAAATCGTTCTAACCGAAAAGACATATGCGACTAGTGCCGAACTGGTTGCCGAAATTCAAAGCAGAATTGACAGCGACACCCGGATCGGCAATCGCGGCCTGATCGTTTCCTGGGAGCCGACCGCCACCGGCACGGGCCGCCTGGTATTCACCAGTTCCAGCTACGGCAGCAAGTCAAAGGTGAACACCATCACTTCCATCGCCAACTCAGCCCTGGTGCCGCTGGGCTTTGCCGGCGGTGTGAGTCAAAACGGCCTTGATGTAGCCGGCCGCATTAACGGCGAAGCCGCCACCGGTTCCGGGCAAACTCTTGTGGGGAATGAGAAGAACGCCACTACCGACGGGCTGAAACTCCTTGTCCTGCTCACCGAAGACCAGTTAAAGGAAGGCCGTGACGGAACTATTACGCTCGCCAAGGGTGTAGCCGCAAAGATGAACGACCTTGTCTCAAATTTGACGGCGACCGGCCAGGGTTTGATGGACCGACGTATTAAAGCGTACGAAAATCAGGCAAAAGACCTGGCGGAGCGAATTACCGATTTTGATAAGCGGCTGGCGGCGCGTCGCGAATCGCTGCAGAAGCAATTCTATGCTATGGAGCAGGCCCTTAGTCTCTATAGCTCCATGAGCGAATACCTCACTAATCAGGTCACCAGTGTTAATAAGAATTGGAATCTTGGCAGAAACAGCAGCTAAGCAATAGGAAGGCACTATGAAGAGAAAGCTCAGCACGTACCAGCAGATTGACACGGAAGGCAAATCGCAACTCGAACTCGTAATCAAGATCTTTGACGGCGCCCTGCAATCCTTGACAGCCGCCAAAGAGGCGTACGCCAAGGAAGAGCACCAGACGGGTTACAAGGACCTGGAAAAAGTGCGTCGTTTCGTCGTGCACCTCTATTCCACGCTCGATTTTGTGAAAGGCGGCGACGTTGCCGACCAACTTGGCAAACTATACGTGTTCATGATGAGTGAGATCGATCTCATTGAGGCCACCAAAGACACGGCAAGAATCGAATCGTGCGCCAAGGTCCTGAGAAACCTGCGTGAC
>Ga0315276_10001798_pt1 | contig 19323 bp, 12 predicted proteins | sample YL17G05_0_MG_FD_204542 | JGI IMG/M metagenome (GOLD analysis project Ga0315276, IMG submission 204542) | Sediment microbial communities from Yellowstone Lake, YNP, Wyoming, USA - YL17G05_0 | ecosystem: Environmental > Aquatic > Freshwater > Lake > Sediment | place: USA: Wyoming | collected... | reverse complement strand
ATACAGCAGAGGCGCGTTCTACAGCTGTCCCCATGCCGTAAAAGTTATTCTCACAAACCCATAGCACGGATAGATTCCACACCTTGGAGAGATTAACTGCCTCGTGGAAGTATCCAATATTTGTCGCACCATCTCCGAACATGCAGATGGTCACCGAATCTTTTCCCTGGTAGCGATCCCCAAGGGCAAGACCAGCTGCGATCGGCAAATGGGCTCCCACGATTGCATGCCCACCCCAGAAGTTCTTACTGACATCTGCCATGTGCATGGAGCCACCCCGCCCCTCCGAGCAACCGGTTACTTTTCCAAGCAGCTCAGACAGCACAACCTTCGCTGGAATACCGCAATTGATGGCGACCCCGTGATCACGGTAGGCAGTGATGACACGGTCTTGTTCCTGCCGAGCCGAGATCAATCCTGTACTGACTGCCTCCTGACCAATGTATAGATGTAGAAAACCACCAATCTTCCCTTGTTGGTATAACACAGAGGCTTGATCTTCAACCAAACGGATCAGGAGCATTTGCTTGAATAATTCTAGGTAATCATTCTTCTCCATCAACAAAAACCTCCCATATTGACCTTATTGATGTCTCTACATCAATAAGATGCAAATAATAATCTGCAAAAATTATACCAACATTACCATGAATATATCCAAAGGATTAAGCTAGAATTCAATAAACGCTATAACTCACGTCCTAATCCAAAGTAAACCATCGTCAATAATATTAAAGTATAATTTCACAATATGGATTTTGCTTCCTTTACACACTTTCTCAATTGGTTTCTAATGATCGCTTTGCCCATTCTTCTGGGCATTTACCTCATCAATAAATCTCATTTAAGTTGGAAATTATGGGTGATTGGAGCGACCACTTTTTTCATCTCCCAGGTATTTCATATCCCATTCAATAAATTTATATTAAATCCGATATTACTAAATATTCAGCAAGCGCTACCCAGTGTCATTGGTTCTTTGGTCATTGCGATCCTGCTTGGGTTAAGTGCCGGTATATTTGAGGAATGTGCCCGTTATGGGATGTTCCGCTGGTGGATAAAGAATACCCGTTCCTGGTGGAGTGCCATCCTGACAGGTGCCGGTCATGGCGGGATTGAGTCTATCATCCTGGGATGTTTAGTCATGCTTGGTTACATAAACATGATGGCTTATCGGAATTTGGATTTGAGCAGCCTTAACCTTGCACCTGACCAACTCAGTGCTGCCCGCCAACAAATCCAAATGTACTGGAGTCTTCCCTGGTATGACAGCCTGCTTGGTGCTGTTGAACGCATATTTACCATTCCATTTCACATCGCAGCCTCTTTGATTGTTTTGCAGGTCTTCACCCGTAAACCAGGTCAACGTAAACCTATCTGGTTAATCCTGGCGATTCTCTACCATGCCATCATGGATGCTTCGATCGTTTTTATCGCCGACCAATTGAATGCTTATGCTGCTGAAGCTATTCTGGGCATAATGGCTATTCTGGATATCATCATCATTTTTGCTTTACGCCAGCCTGAACCTGAACCCACCACACCCCTCCCCCTTCCGAACGCAGGTGAACCACTCGTCTTCACTCCGACTCCAATTGAAGAAACCTCAGAGAATCTGGAGAAGACCCGCTTTCAATAATATAAAATGATTAAATCTAAACCCACGAGCGTAATCAAATCAAGCGAGGCGCTGATAAACATACTATGATCAGAACAGAAAACTTAACCAAAAAGTTCAACACCACCCTAGCAGTGGACAACCTGGACCTTGAAGTGGCTGAAGGTGAAGTATTCGGTTTCCTGGGGCCAAATGGAGCAGGCAAGACCACCACGGTCCGAATGCTCACCAGCTTGATTGGACCTACTTCAGGTTCTGCTATCGTCAACGGTTTTCAAATCGGCAAGCAGGATACTGATATCCGCCGGAGTGTCGGTATCCTAACTGAAACCCCGGGGATGTATGATAACCTGAGCGCTGAATTTAATTTGACAATCTATGCCGAACTTTATGAGGTCAAAGACCCTAAAGGTCAGGTGGAAAAATACCTGCGTATGCTGGGCTTGTGGGACAGACGTCAGGATGAAGCCGGCACTTTTTCTAAAGGGATGAAGCAGAAACTTGCCATTGCCCGGGCACTCTTGCATGAGCCACGCATACTTTTCCTGGATGAACCCACCGCGGCTTTAGACCCCGAGGCCTCGCACCTGGTACACGATTTCATCTCCGAATTGCGGAAAGAAGGACGTACCATTTTTTTGTGCACACACAATCTGGATGAAGCCGACCGGTTGTGTGACCGCGTTGGCGTGTTCAAGACCCATCTGCTTGTTGTGGATACCCCAGCCAATTTACGCTCGCAACTATTTGGGCGCAGAGTGGTATTCCATCTGGCAACGAGTAACGAAATGATTGCTGCAACCATCCGGGCCCTACCATTTGTGCGCGAAGCCAAGGTCATTGAGAACAAACTGCTGGTCAATCTCGATAACCCTGAAACCCATAACCCGGAGATTATCCGGACTTTGGTCGGTGCTGGGGTTGACATTCAATTCGTTGGAGAGCTACGGCACTCGCTTGAAGACGTCTATCTAGAGCTGGTAAAAAATGCCTGAAAAACATCGATTTCCTCTACTGGAAAACTTCTATGAATAAGATAAAAACGATCGTTCGAAAAGAATGGGCTGAAGTATTCAAGAACCGTATGGTGCTATTTTCCGTGATCTTCCTGCCTTTGTTTTTAAGCGTCCTGCCCCTGATCATCTTATATTCGATGGGTGGTTCAGATGCAGGTGGTGCCAACGCTGACTTACCCGCCCAATTTCAGCAGTTCTGCAAGACAAATATGAATGCCGGACAGTGTATGCAGTATTACATTGTGAGTGAATTCCTGATCATGTTTATGTTGATACCTTTATTTATCCCTGTCAATATAGCTTCATACTCCATCGTGGGAGAGAAAACCACTCGCAGCCTCGAACCGTTGCTTGCTACGCCTATATCTACCGGTGAATTGCTCGCCGGGAAAAACCTGGCCTCTGTCATCCCAGCCATCATCGCCACATGGATCGGCTTTGCCATCTTTGCCATCGGCTCGTTAATCATCACCGGAGGCGGTGCACTGGCTTCCGCCTTACTCGACCCCATGTGGCTGATCGCAGTTTTTCTCGCAGGTCCTCTACTAGCGGTTCTCTCAGTAAATTTCAGCATCATGGTTTCATCAAGGGTTAATGACCCACGTGTGGCGGAGCAGTTATCAGCAGTTATCATCCTGCCTTTGCTGGCTGTGTTCTTTGGGCAAATCGCCGGCTTATTCATCCTTAACAGCACGCTGATATTGATCATGTGCATTGTTCTCCTGTTGGTAGATGTGCTTATGGTCTATCTGGCTGTACGCCTCTTTCAAAGGGAGACAATCCTGACACGCTGGAAATAACGGTTCCTGATTTACATAACAATTATAAGGAATTGCTGCTATGAAAAAGGTATTTTCAATAATCCTGATCCTTTGTGTGCTAATCACCTTTACAGTAAGCCATGCTCAGACCCAATCCATTGATCAGTTGCAATTAGGAATAAACCGGGATTTCGGCTATGGTGGTTTTGGGAACGACATCCAGGGACTTTTCACGGCGCATATCAATAATCCCCCCGATAACTTAAGCAGGGTGGTATTTCTTATCGATAATACTACGATGGGTGAGGATACAACAGCACCCTTTAGTTTGCAATTCAACACTGATTCCTATCCCCTCGGGACTCACATCCTGAGCGCGGTTGGTTACACATCCGATGGGAAAGAAATTGATACCAATAAAATCACAGCTCAATTTGTCCCTGCCAGCTCGGCCACACAAGCAATCGTGAAATTCGTCGTTCCAGTCTTTGGGATGATTCTACTAATCGGATTAATTTCTGTTTTTCTCCCTCTCCTCTTGAATAAAGGGAAAATGGCTTCCCTGCCGCTTGGTGCACAACGAAAATATGGGGTTGGGGGTGGAGCGATCTGCCCCAAATGCAGTCGGCCGTTCCCTCTCCGGTTATGGTGGCTCAATATTGGTTTTAAGAAAATCGACCGCTGCCCCTATTGTGGAAAATGGTCTTTTGTCCGTCCAAGCTCAATGGATGATTTGCGTTCTGCAGAAACCGCAGAGTTAGCTAATGCCCAGCCGGATAATCCCATTACGGGTGAAACCGAAGCCGATAAACAAAAGAAAGAACTTGATGATTCACGTTACCAGAATATGTAAAAAGCAGAACTCCCCGGGTAGAAAATCCCGGGGATTTGTTTATTTTTCGACTGGTCGCTTTGGATCGGTTATCCACTCGCTATATGATCCAGCATAAAGGCGCGCTTCCCCCAACCCGGCTAAGCTCATCGCGAGGATGTCATGAGTCGCCGTGACACCCGACCCACAATAGCACACCACATTTTCGATGGACACATCCCCTAGGATTTTCTTATATCTTGACGCTAATATTTTATCCGAGCGGAAAGTACCGTCTGAATTCAGATTACCCGCATAAGCCGCAGATACTGCACCTGGAATATGGCCAGGGACAGGATCGATCGTTTCATTTTCACCTCTAAAACGGTCCGCAGCGCGTGCATCCAGCAACCGGTAATAAGGATCATGCCGAATTCTATCCACTTCCTCGGTAGTGACGGTAAGCTCATTATTAGGATTAGGGGTGAAACTGCGTGCTGATCGCGTCTCCCTTCCATTTCTAACTGCACATTCCAATTTAACCCATTGCTGCCAGCCTCCATCCAACACTGCTACCAATTCATGACCCAACCAGCGCAAGAGCCACCATACCCTGCCTGCCGCCAGCGCCCCACTCAGATCGTCATATGCCACTACCTGAACGCTAGAATCAATCCCAAGCCGGGAAAATACTCCAGAGACTTTATCCACACTGGGTAAAGGGTGCCTTCCGCTGGTACCTTTGATGATTGGGCTTGAAAGATCATGATCCAAATGGGCGTAAACAGCTCCAGGGATATGGGCGGTTTCGTAATCAATTTTTCCCTGATCTGGATTGGCAAGCTTAAAACGGCTGTCAACGATCACCCACTCTGGGTCATCAAGATGGTTTGCCAGTTTTGCAACAGATATGATTGTGGTGAATATCATATTCAATCTCACTTCATCGGGCAGGAATGCTATGCTTTTATTTATATCGTAATACAATTAGCAGGTCAATGAATCCTGTCTTTTGTTAGTATTCTCATTCCAATGCGGGACTGGATAATATATAATTCAATAAATCTGCAGGTCTTGGGCGTGAAAAAGTAAAACAAGCAGCTGAATCCCTATACAGATACCCTGGATATTAATCAGGCTGAATTCTGCCAAGATATGTGAAACAGGAGACCCATGCCAACCAATCCCTCCCCTATCTATGAGTTCCATATTTCACGTCAGGCTCGTGACCGGTATAAATTTGACGACCTGATTTTCGGGTTGACCGGAAATGTCATTTTTGCCAATTTCCATGCAACACGCCTCTTTGCGACAAAGCTGAACCAGAAGCGTGATGTGATCAATTTTCCCGAACGCATGGTGCGTGCTGGTCAAATTAATGCCATGGGTTTGATTGACGAAATCCTGCATATGGTTGTTCAGCTATACAGACAACAAGTCAATCCCCTGGTCATGTACGAGGCGTTGGATTGGCTATATGGAATGCTGGGAAAAGAAGCAATCGAAGGTGCCCTTATTCAGTTCGTCCAGGAATTCCCTCCGATGGCGATCTATCGCAAAGGCATGAGTCCGCAGGAATATTTGAATTCATATAGTGATGGGGTATCCAACCGGCAGGTCGCGTTGGAAGAGCTTCTCATGTTATGGTTGGCAAATGCAAATCCGGCATTTGAACCTTTTCAGGAATTATTCGATGATAGCCAGCTGTTGAAAGAAACTTCATATGGGAAAATAATCCCTTTGATGCATGCATTTTTCGAAACCCAGCCACCATTTGGTCCCGACAACCAGAATCTGGTGGATATGCTGCGTAGCCCAGCCATCAACGCTCCGCATTCGCTAACTGCCCAGCTTGAATTCATTCGCCAACGTTGGGGAACCATATTAGGAAAATTTTTATTTCGCCTCTTAGGAAGCCTTGACTTTATCAAAGAAGAAGAAAAAGCCATATTTCTGGGTCCAGGACCGGCACGCGTGGTTGAATTTGCTGGCATGGAATTCGAGCCGGAACGTTACAGTACAGATAAAGATTGGATGCCAAGTTTGGTATTGATTGCGAAAAATGCTTATGTATGGCTCGACCAATTATCCAAGGAATACCAGCAACCCATCCAGTGCCTGGACCAAATCCCTGACGGGGAATTGGACAAATTGTCCGAGTGGGGAATTACTGGTTTGTGGTTAATCGGATTATGGGAACGTAGCTCAGCCTCCAAGCAGATTAAACAACTGCGCGGTAATCCAGACGCGGTTGCGTCAGCATATTCATTATTTGATTATCAGATCGCAGGAGACCTTGGTGGCGAAGACGCCTACCAAAGTCTGCGCCAGCGCGCCTGGCGCAGAGGCATCCGGCTGGCATCAGATATGGTCCCTAACCACATGGGGATCGACTCGCGTTGGGTGATTGAGCATCCCGACTGGTTCGTCTCACAAGATTACAGCCCATTTCCATCCTACACTTTCAATGGCACCAACCTGTCTTGGGATGAGCGAGTCGGTATCTATGTTGAAGACCATTATTTTAATAATACCGATGCAGCGGTTGTATTTAAGCGCGTCGATACCTGGGCAGGTCAGGAAAAATATATTTATCACGGCAATGATGGCACCTCCATGCCGTGGAATGATACTGCCCAGCTGAATTATCTCAAAGCGGAGGTGCGGGAAGCAGTGATCCAGACCATTTTGCACGTGGCGCGAAAATTCCCAATTATACGCTTCGATGCTGCCATGACTTTAGCAAAGAAACACTACCAGCGCTTATGGTTCCCGGATCCTGGGACAGGTGGGGCAATCCCCTCCCGCGCAGAACATAGTCTGACTAGGGAGCAATTTGATGCTGCAATGCCGGTGGAGTTCTGGCGTGAAGTTGTCGATCGGGTTGCCCGAGAGGTACCGGATACCCTTTTGTTGGCTGAAGCTTTCTGGTTAATGGAGGGCTATTTCGTGCGCACCCTTGGTATGCATCGGGTTTACAATAGCGCATTTATGAACATGCTCCGGGACGAGAAAAACGCGGAATATCGTCTGGTGATGAAAAATACACTCGAGTTTGACCCAGAGATCCTCAAACGCTACGTTAATTTCATGAGCAATCCGGATGAACGCACTTCGGTGGATCAATTTGGAAAGGAAGACAAATACTTTGGCGTCTGCACCATGATGGCAACCTTACCCGGGTTACCGATGTTCGGTCATGGACAGGTGGAAGGATTTACTGAGAAATATGGGATGGAGTACCGGCGTGCTTACTGGGATGAAAAACCAGATGAGCATTTGATCGAGCGGCACAATCAACAAATATTCCCTCTACTCAAGAAACGCTATCTATTTTCGCAGGTTCTGGATTTCTTGTTATATGATTTTTATACCCCAGAAGGATATGTGAACGAAGATGTATATGCCTACTCAAATAAATCTGGTAGCGAGAGGGGTCTGGTGGTGTACCACAATAAATTTGCTACTGCCAAAGGCTGGATCCGTACATCAGCAGCATATTCGGTAAAAACCGAAAGCGGCGAGAACATACACATTCAAAAACGGCTGGGCGAGGGTCTGGGCTTATCCAATGATGGAAACACATATTGCATATTCCACGACCCTATCAACGGCCTTGAGTATATCCGTAACAATAAGGAGCTGCACGAAAAAGGGCTATATATTGAATTGGAAGCCTATAAATGCCAGGTATTCATGTCTTTCCGTGAGGTCCAGGATAATGAGTGGCGCCAATATGCCAACCTAGAAGCTTACCTGAATGGTCGTGGAGTACCAAACATTGACGATGCCATGAAAGAGATCTTCCTGCAGCCAATCCACCAGGCTTACAGAGAGCTGGTTAATCCAGGTTACTTCCGCTGGGTAATCTCGAACAGGCGGAACAGTGAGCCTGATCAGTTAATTCGCCTATCGATATCCGAGAATAGTACCGCCTTACTCAACGAAGCGGAGAGTAAATCAATTCGCCTCCTGGAAGAAGTCAAGCATAATACCCTTGGTGTAGGAGACGAGATATCGATTGCTGCTTCGATTAAGCAGTGTTTACAAGCAAGTTTGTATTTGCCGACATTCTCCGATAGATTTCCATTACCTCGCTCCAGGAAATACCAGCAAGCAATGAGGTATCTGCACGCAGGTAACCCAAAAACTTCACCCTGGCGAAATGGAGATGCATATACATGGGGTGTGATTCTTGGATGGTTGGTGACTTCTGCAATGGGAAAGATAGTCTCAGATATAGGCTATGAAGAGATCAGTCGCAGCTTGATCGATGAGTGGATGTTGAACAAGATACTGGTCAGCACCCTCGGTAGCTTAGGTTTGGATGACCGGTCCAACTGGCGCGCAGTAACATTAATAAAATTGCTTACTTCCCATCATACCTGGTGGAAGATGATAAACACAAATCCGAAGAAAGCGGATATAAAACCTGCCTACCAAATCTTGACCAGTATTCTTTCCGATAATGATGCACAGGGATTCCTGGGCGTGAACCGCTATCAAGACACATTATGGTTTAATAAAGAAGCATTCGAAGACTTAATGTGGTGGATATATATCATTTCGGTTGTGGAAATATCAAGCCAGCACTTTCAAATGGATCAAAACAATGATGTTGGAAAGAAAATCCTGCAATGCTTCAACGAGACAACCACCCTGATCGAACAAGCTGAGGCATCAGGTTATAAGCTGGAGAAATTATTGGATTTAGTAAGATAACTTAACTGGAAGAGTTTTTTGCATCTCTTTCAGAAAAACCTTGTCCCCCCGTAAATTCGTCCTCTGGCTGGTGACATACCGTAAATCAGCCATGATCTGAGGCGACAGGTCTACCCCAGTTGCCAGATAAGTCAGTCGGATGGCTTGAGCCGCATATGCAATATTATTCCTCGGTTCGATCCGCGAAATATCATCAAAAAACCAGCCACAAGATGTAAATATCCGCTGTCGTTCCCACTGAGCTAAAAGCAGTAACCGGATCTTCTCGACCACATCTTGATCTAATTTCCGTCCTGCAGATTGACTGATTAGATCATCAACGAGCAGCTCACCTAAGACCACATGGATATATGAATTACGCAGCTTCCATGGATCAATTTGAACCTCAATCATTTTATCAACATAGACTTTGTCCACAAGGTGAGCCAGGTGATTGAATGCCTGCCTGAGATAACCTTTCCAGCGACTATCCCCAGGGGTACATCCGCAATCGCCCCTCCAGCGTTCGACCCCATGCAAACATGACCATGAGGTGTCCCCCCGAATACTTACCCATTTCTGCGCTGGGTACTTTTTAAGCCATAAAGCAGGATAGGTCTTTTCGAAACCTACACTGCTGCTAGCGCTATTAACCAAATGAGCTAAAAAACGATCGCGGAATTGTTGGTGGTGCCCGTACAATTCTCCATCGGAGGCAATCATAAGAAGCTGTGGTTCTCCCCGTAGATCTTTTTCTCTCAGATAAGTGGGGATCACCGAATTCCTGATAAATTCATCCGCATTAATCGTCAGTTGTGGGTTAAAACTCACCGCCGTGCTTAATCCTTGGTGGTAAAAAAATATGGTTATGCTTTTCCCTGCAGACAAAGCCACCCGATAAGGTTCAGTCACATCCAGATGATCGCATTCAGCCTGCCAGGGAGCCAGGATAGTGAATTCTATCCCGCGTTCTGCAAGAATATTCAATGTTTCCAGATCAACCGCAGTTTCAGGCAACCACATACCTATCGGCTTATGACCGAATTGGTACTCAAAGTCTGCAATCCCCCATTCCACCTGGGTAACCTTGTCCTCCCTTGAGGCTAGAGGCAAAATTGTATGGTGATAAGCCTGAGCAATGGCATTCCCCACGCTATTTTGCCGAATATTAGCAGCATCTTGTGCAACGATCAATCGCGTTGTACCTGGATCAAACGTTTTCATCCATGAGAATAACGTAGGACCAATATTAAAACCAATTTTTTCAAAATTCCCCAGCTGCGCATTTGGCAAATAACATTCTGCATGAATACGTTCATTCCAGTTGCGGTATGGAGCTGCTCCCACCTCTTTTGGTATTAAGCCAGAGATAGGATCCTCACGAGGGGGTTGGTAGAAATGACCATGGATTGATATGGCACGTAAAGACACTATATTTTCATTTCCCCCATCCAGCTGCGATGACACATCTATTCATTACTCAATTTGTAATACAATTTCTCCCTTTTAGCAAGGGAGGATTATTATCAATAAAAGAACTAATATTTCTACTTGTAAATCAGGAATCGATAAATCGTGTAAAATAATGCTAACCCAAGCACTCCTATGACCAATCACTCAAAAATAAACGTTCTGTTTATGGCATCTGAGGCTGATCCTCTCATCAAGGTTGGCGGGTTGGGTGATATCGCAGGCTCGCTTCCACGTGCATTACGGATGGTTGGTCCGTGTTCAAACCTGCTAACTGCTGAACTGGATGTCAGGCTGGTGATCCCATTTCATCCCGCAATTCGTCGAGACCTGTATCCATCCAAGATGGTTGCCGAATATATAGTTCACAGCATCGATAATGAAATCCATGTAAAGGCATATGCCATTGAGTTGGATGGCTTACCGGTTTACCTGATCGGAGGGGCGCCTATTGAGCAGGAATCTGGGGTGTATACATCAAATTTGGAAGCAGATGGATTTAAATACGTCTTCTTTTCGCAAGCCGCCCTCAGCCTGGCTAGAAGTCTGGACTGGAGACCAGATATCCTACACGCAAATGATTGGCATACTTCCCCTGCAGTCTATTCTCTGGCGTTGAATCGACCTACGGATCCTTTTTTTAGACACACAGCCTCCCTTCTGACTGTTCATAACCTTCCATATCTTGGTGCGATGACAAGCACCGCACTTGAAGCATTCGATCTACCCCCAGCAGAAAATACCAGCCTGCCTGCTTGGGCAGGGCATATGGCGTTACCTTTGGGGCTGCTAACTGCTGATGCCATCGTGGCAGTATCTCCCGGCTATGCTAAAGAGATTATGACGGATGAATTCGGTTCAGGGTTAGAAATCTTCCTAAAAGCTCATTCGAAAAAGATAACCGGAATCCTTAATGGACTCGACACAACTAAGTGGAACCCAGCCACCGACATATCAATAGCCATCAATTTTTCCCATGATAACCTGCAGGCTCGCTCAGCAAATAAAACTTTCCTTCAGAATGAGCTAGGATTTGAAAGCAATCCACAAATCCCATTGCTTGCAATGGTCACCCGCATGGATCCACAAAAGGGTGTGGATCTAGCTGTTGACTCACTCCGCATATTATTTCACTCGACAACAATGAATACCCGCCCCCTTCAAGCTGTTTTCCTCGGCACGGGTGACCCTATCCTTGAGCAAGCAGTGCACCGACTTGAGTCGGCTTACCCAGACCTTGTACGCGCCCAGATTACCTACAATGAAAATATAAGCAGACATATCTATGCTGGGGCGGATATGCTATTAATGCCCTCTCGTTATGAACCATGCGGTCTTTCCCAGATGATTGCCATGCGTTATGGATGCATTCCCATTGCACGAGCTACCGGAGGGTTATCCGACACAATCCAAGATTCGACCAACACTGACCAGAACACAGGTTTTCTATTTAAACCAGCCACACCCGAGGCATTAGCAGGCACCATCCAACGCGCATTAATGGTCTATAAAAAGGATCCCCAGATTTGGCAAGCCATACAAATCCGCGCCATGCAGCTAGATTTTTCTTGGAATCGATCAGCATTGGAATATATCAAACAATACAAAATACTTCTTGAGAGACGAACAGAGCTTTAATCGGATATTGAATAATATGTATTATGCTTTTGCTACGAACAGGAGGCTTATATGAAAACCCGAGCAGTCATCCTCGCCGGAGGAGAAGGTTCCAGGTTGGGTACTTTGACCGCAAAACGGACCAAACCAGCCGTACCTTTTGCTGGCAAGTATAGGATCATTGACTTTACTTTATCCAATTGCGTTAATTCCGGTATCTTCGATGTGATGATCATCGCCCAATACCGGCCTCACTCATTGATTGAGCATATCGGCGCTGGTGGTCCATGGGACCTGAATCGCGACTTTACCGGTGGTGTACGTATCTATACCCCTTATAAAGCTCGGGGAGCATCCGACTGGTTCCTAGGAACAGCCGATGCGATTCAACAAAACTTCCGTTTCATCAAGAATTCCTCCACCGATTTTGTGCTTATCTTGTCAGGTGACCATATCTATGAGATGAATTACGCAAAGATGATCGATGCTCATGTTGCCAGAAAAGCCGATCTAACACTGGCAACTATCACCGTCCCAATTAAAGATGCCTCACGCCTCGGCATTGTTGGTGTGGATACTGAAGACCGCGTGACATCATTCGTGGAGAAGCCTGCAGAACCACTATCCAATCTGGCGAATATGGGTGTTTATTTATTTAACACGGATGTGCTGGATATGTATTTATTGGAAGATCATAATCTTTCAAATTCGACCCATGATTTTGGGAAAGATATCCTACCCAAAATGGTTGCAAATGGAGCACGGGTCTTCGCATACCCGTATAATGGTTATTGGATGGATGTAGGAACCGCTTCATCGTATTGGAAAGCCCATATGGATCATTTGGACGAAAAACCACCATTTGACTTGAATGACCGCTCCTGGATTATCCATACCCGAACAGAGGAGCGACCTCCCGTCTGGATTGCCCGAGGCGCTTCCATTGAGAACAGCATGATCTGTGATGGCTGTGAAATAGCCTCCAACGCTAAGGTTATCCGCAGTGTACTTTCCCCAGGGGTATTAATCAGACCGGGAGCAGTGATTAGGGAATCAATTATCCTCACTGATTCAATCGTCGAATCAGATTCCATTATCGAACGCAGTATCATCGATAAAAAAGTCCATATTCAATCGCAGGCAAGAGTTGGGGGTATGGTGGATGCTCAGGAACCAGTACTGACGATGGTTGGGAAAAACAGTGAAGTACCCAAGGGATTCATCGTGGAACCTGGCGCTGTGATCGGTACTGACGTGATCGAAAGTGATTATCCATCCAAAGTCGTCCGTGGAGACGATTATATAATCACGAAGAGGTTAGCTCATGAAGTTTAAACGCTCATCTGGCATATTGTTGCATCCAACTAGCCTGCCCGGACCATATGGCATTGGTGATATTGGCTCAACCGCACATCGTTGGATTGATTTTCTATCGAAATCCGGGTGCGGGCTCTGGCAAATCCTCCCCTTGGGTCCTACAGGATATGGGGATTCTCCTTATCAATGTTTTTCCTCCTTTGCCGGGAACCCATATCTGATCAGTCCTGACGTGTTGTTGAAAGATGATTTGCTGCATCCGGATGACCTTTTTGACCGTCCTTCTTTTCCAAATGACCATGTTGACTTTGGTGAAGTCATTCCCTGGAAATTGGGCGTCCTCGACCGTTCATTCATTCGTTATCAACATTCCCACGCTGACCTCTTTAAGACAGAGATGGAAGATTTTCGAATAAAACAATCAGCCTGGTTGGAAGATTTTGCATTATTTATGGCCCTCAAAGAAATTCATGGCGGTGAGCCGTGGCATACCTGGGAGAAACCTCTCAGGACAAGGCAACCAGAAGCATTATCAGAAGCACGGAAGCGATATGATGTTGCCATCCAACGACAAATCTATCGTCAGTTTATCTTTTTCCGCCAATGGTCGAAGTTACGAGCCCATGCTCATGAGAATCACGTCCAGATTATCGGGGATATCCCTATTTTCGTTGCCCATGATAGTGCTGATGTGTGGTCAAACCCACATTTGTTCCATTTGGATGAATATGGAAAACCAACCGTAGTTGCTGGTGTTCCTCCCGATTATTTCGCTCCTACCGGACAATTATGGGGCAACCCATTATATCGGTGGGAGGTTCATGCCAGCGATGGCTACGCCTGGTGGCTGGAGCGAATAAAGTCGACTCTGAACCATGTGGATATTATTCGTATCGACCATTTCCGTGGTTTTGCAGGCTATTGGGAAGTACCTGGAAATTCAAAGACTGCTGAGTTTGGTCGTTGGGCGCCTGGTCCAGGTAAGGATTTTTTCCAAAGCATTCGCCAATCACTCGGAGATCTGCCTATTATCGCTGAAGATCTGGGGGTGATCACGCCTGATGTAGAAGATATGCGCGATTCCTTTAACCTGCCTGGGATGAGAATACTCCAGTTCGGGTTTGATAGCACCCCACAGGATCCATTCTTACCTCATAATTTCCCTGTGAATTGTGTTGTTTATACCGGGACCCATGATAATGACACCGCACTGGGATGGTTCAATCGTGTTCCAGAGAAAGATATAGCTTTCTACCGCAGTTATTTGGATCGAGATGGTAGTAATGTCAGTTGGGATCTCATCCGAGGTGTTTGGTCATCCGTGGCGATCTTTGGACTGGCGCCCATGCAGGATTTTCTAAGCCTTGGCAATGAAGCCCGCATGAATTATCCAGGAAATCCGAGCGGGAACTGGACCTGGAGAATGCCGAAAAACTACCAAAGCCTGGAGCTTCAAGAAAAGATCAAGGAATTAAATTATTTTTATAGCCGGTTGAATATGCCCGAATAAAAATATTTCTACTCAACGTAAAAGTTAGGATTGTAATTCAATATGTCATCACAGACCCCATCATCCCCCAACCATCGCTTGCACCCAAATATTTGGTACCTGACCATCGGATCATTTCTTACCGATGTATCCTCTGAAATGTTGAACAATCTGATCCCCCTCTTCCTATACAATGTATTGGGGGTCCAGACAAGTATTATTGGTCTTATTGATGGGATCGCTGAGGCTACCGCCAGCCTGGTAAAGATTTATTCTGGTGCATTATCTGACCGGCTTGGAAAAAGGAAATCCCTCACGGTATTTGGTTATGCTTTATCTACCATATCTAAACCATTTCTATATTATGCCACCACCTGGGAGAGAGTCTTAGGGGTACGGTTTACGGATCGTGTTGGAAAGGGCATCCGCACCGCCCCACGCGATGCCCTATTAGCCGGAAGTGCAAAATCTGACCAGCGTGGATTAGCCTTCGGCCTGCATCGTGCCGGAGACACCGCTGGTGCATTCGTTGGATTGGGTATTGCTTCCCTGATCATCTGGCTAACCCAATCTGGCTCTACGGAACTCACTCGGCATACATTTCAAACCGTGGTCCTGGTGAGTATTTTCCCTGCTGTATTAGCGGTCTTAGTCTTGGCTTTGGGTGTGAAAGAAGTGGAGGCTGCCAGGCAGGCAAGCATCAGCCGGCCTGCACTCAATTGGAATGCATTCGTCAATCGCTTTAGGGTTTTCCTTGACTCAATTAGAAAGTTCGATAGACGCTTTCTGTCTTTCCTTGTTGTTGTAAGCATTTTTACTCTGGGTAATTCCTCTGATTCTTTTATTATTCTTCTTGGACAAAATCACGGACTTACCTTATTGCAAATCATGGGTATGCTGATGACTTTCAATGCCGTATACTCCATTTTAGCTGGACCCTTCGGCTCACTCTCTGACCGCATCGGCAGGCGTAAATTGATGCTTGCCGGTTGGACTGTATATGGATTGGTCTACCTGGGATTTGCACTCTCCCATACAGGTGCACAGGTATGGGCATTATTTGGTATCTATGGCATCTACTATGCTCTTACTGAGGGGGCAGCAAAAGCATTGGTCGCCGATTTTGTACCGCAAGAGCAGCGCGGGACTGCTTATGGGTTATTCAATGCTGCCATCGGATTAATGGCTTTACCAGCTTCATTGATTGCTGGCATTTTATGGCAGGCAATCAGTCCTTCAGCACCATTCATCTTTGGAGCATCACTTTCACTTGTTGCTGGATTCCTATTGCTGACCTGGGTAAAATGAATATTAAATGCAATTCTGGCAGGTAATTACCCGCCAGAATTGTGTCGAACGGATTAAATGAACCCCACCATGTCGTGTGCAACGAAGTTCTGAACCTGCCTTCGCAGGTTGGTGTCCTAGCCGGAGGATCCGCCTTGGCTCTGGCCTATCGCGTCACCTTCGAGAGATTGGACCCCTTATAATCAGTGTTGGCTCAGAACGCTAAAGAAGCAACACGTGCACAGTAGGGCAACTATCTTATACCACAAAAAAAGTCGCGTGAGTAGATAATAATAGATTAGAGCAGTTTACAAAAACATAAGGTGAAACAAATCCACCTGCGGAAAAGTATCATGGATAGACTCTTTTGATGGTGCGTGGAAATGGAATCGCCTCACGTATATGCTCAATCCCACATAACCATGCGACGGTTCTTTCCACACCCATGCCGAAACCGGAATGTGGAACGCTTCCATAGCGTCTCAATTCGAGATACCATTTGAAAGCAGCTTCTGGAAGATCGTGCTGCCTCAGACGTTCCAGCAGCAAATCGTGATCAGAAATTCGCTCGCTTCCTCCGATGATCTCACCATACCCTTCAGGTGCTAATAGATCCACACTTTTACATACCTCCGGACGCCCTGGCCAGGGTTCCATGTAGAATGCCTTCACTTCCGTCGGATAGCCATAGACAAAAACTGGTTTTTCATATAGACTGGTTAATTCTGTCTCATGCGGTGAGCCAAAATCCATCCCCCAATCGATCTTAAGCAGCTCCTTTTTATCAACGTCGTCTGTTTCAGCACGTAATCTATCGATTATCTTGACAGCGTCATCATATGAAATGCGCGGGAATGGGGGTGAAATTCTCTCAAGTTTGGAGATATCCCGCTTCAAGGAATTTAATTCGGGGGTGCATAGTTCGATCACACGTTTTACAATGTGAGATACAAATTGCTCTTCGATCTCCATGAGGTGGTCGAGGTCGCAGAATGCCACTTCCGGCTCAACCATCCAGAATTCAGTCAGGTGGCGACGTGTTTTGGATTTCTCAGCTCTGAAGGTTGGTCCAAAACAATATACCTTTTTAAACGCAAAGATATCCGCTTCATTGTACAGCTGGCCACTCTGGGCGAGATATGCCACCCCTTCATCAAAGTAAGGTGTTTCAAATAATGTGGTCGTCCCTTCGCAGGCAGCAGGTGTCAGGATGGGTGTATCCATACCAATAAAACCGTTCGTGTCCAGCCATTCACGTATCGCACGAATGACAGCTGCACGCACCCTCAGGATTGCCCATTGACTGGGCATACGCAGCCATAAGTGGCGATTATCCAGAGCAAAATCTACCCCTTGCTCTTTAAGCGCCATGGGATAATCCGTGTTGGCTGCCTGCAAAATTTCAACACTTTTCACTCCGACTTCATATCCACCGGGAATTCCCGGTGCCCTCGGATCTGCTCTCACTATTCCCGTGATCTTAACGGATGATTCTTGTGGTAAACGCACGAGGCGGTCAAATAATTCGGGATCGAGGTCTCCCTTAAATGCCACACACTGGATGAAACCATATCCATCTCGGACCAATAGAAAGACAAGTTTGCCTTTATCTGTGCGGTTGTAAACCCAACCCGTCAGGGTGACTTCCTGGGTAATATAATCAGAGATTTTATCTGCTCTTATGATGGGTGCCATTTTCCTTCCTCCCAGCAATATTAAATATCCAGCTTGATATGCAATTCCTTGAGCTGGTTTGGTTCAGCTGGCGATGGTGCATCTGCCATTAAATCTCGTGCGGTTTGGCTCTTGGGGAAAGCGATAACTTCGCGGATGTTCGGCTCGTCTGCCAGGATCATGCAGATACGGTCAATCCCCGGAGCAATACCACCATGTGGTGGTGTCCCATATTCGAATGCTTCCAACATGTGTCCAAAACGCTCACGTGCAACCTCCGGGTTCAGTCCAATCAGCGTAAATACCTTCTCCTGCAGAACACGCTCGTGAATCCGGATCGAGCCACCACCGACTTCATAATTGTTGAGTACCAGGTCATATTGCTGACCACGTGCTTTACCCGGATCAATATCCAATAAAGGAATATCCTCCACCATGGGTGAGGTGAACAAATGGTGGCTTGGGTCCCATCGTTTCTCATCCTCATTCCAAACAACAAATGGAAAATCAACCACCCAGCAGAATGCTAGAACATCTTTATCGATAATACCCGACCTCTCAGCCAGAAGGACTCTTATCCTTCCCAATACCTCATAAACAACTGTAAGTTTGTCTGCCACAAACAAAAGCAAATCACCCGGTTTCGCACTCATAGTTTCCAGAATGGATTCAAGAATTTCAGGCTTAGCGAATTTCGCAAACGATGAGCGTTGCTCTCCATTGGCACTTATCGCGATATACGCCAACCCTTTTGCACCGTGCTTCTTAGCAATTTCGGTTAATTCATCCAGCTGTTTCCGGCTATAGTCTCCCAATCCAGAGGCATTAATTCCGCTGACTTGCCCACCATCAGCAACTGTGCTTTCAAATACCTGAAACCCGGATCTTCCCGCCAGCTCCTTGATATCCTGTAATTCCATACCAAAACGAATATCAGGGTTATCCTTTCCAAAACGCCGCATTGCTTCCTCGTAAGTTAGTCTCGGCCACGGGCAGGCAAAAAGCCGTTTTGCTGGCACAACCTGTGTCACCAGCTTGGTAAACATTTCTTCTACCAGCTGCATGATGTCTTCCCGTTCCACAAATGACATTTCAAGGTCCAATTGTGTAAACTCAGGCTGGCGATCCCCACGTTGGTCCTCATCCCGGAAGCAACGGGCAATTTGAAAATACCGTTCCATTCCGGCTACCATGAGTAATTGTTTCAGCTGCTGAGGTGATTGAGGTAAGGCATAAAACTCACCCGGGTATATCCTCGATGGCACCAGATAGTCCCGCGCTCCCTCGGGAGTAGTCTTGAACAGTATCGGTGTCTCAATTTCCAGAAATCCCATGTTATCAAGGAAATCACGAATAAATTTAACCACCTTATGTCGCAAGATCAGGTTTTTACGCATCCTTTCACGGCGCAGATCCAGGTAGCGATAGCGCAAGCGGATTTCCTCATTCTCATTTTCTTCTTTACTGATCGTGATGGGTGTCGTTTTGGCTTGATTGAGAACTTTCACTCCTTTGGCAAGCACCTCAACTTCACCCGTGGGCATGTTTGGATTCGCTAATCC
>Ga0315276_10001796_pt1 | contig 19326 bp, 14 predicted proteins | sample YL17G05_0_MG_FD_204542 | JGI IMG/M metagenome (GOLD analysis project Ga0315276, IMG submission 204542) | Sediment microbial communities from Yellowstone Lake, YNP, Wyoming, USA - YL17G05_0 | ecosystem: Environmental > Aquatic > Freshwater > Lake > Sediment | place: USA: Wyoming | collected... | reverse complement strand
GCCCAGCCCCTCTGCTTTGCTGGCGCAGCTGGGCGCGGCACCTCCGCGGCGCGCCTCCTATGCTGAGGCAGATCTCGTGAAATCCGGTATCCAGACTGTCATGCCACCCGCGCCGCATAACCGGGTCGAAGCCAGCAAAGGCAACCTGATTTTCCATCCGCAGTGGTCGGAGGAAGTGGGGATGAGCTTCGACGGCCTGGCCTGTGCGGTGTACCACTTCGAGATCGAGGGCTACGACCGCAACCAGCAGATCTGCTACACCTGGGGTTCGCCGCCGGATCCAACGCATTGCTGGCTGCTGCTGGCCAACTGGGAGACGCAGCGCTGGGATCTGTTTGCCGCTGAAAACGATCGCAAGCTGGACCTGCCGAGTCTCGCCCCCTACTTCGACGCGCTCGGCAACCTGTTCGTCGCCATCATCTGCACCGGCACGGACCCTGTCACGCTGCGCGAGCTGCGCGTCGGCTCGGAGCTGCCGCTCGTCCAGTTCGTCGCTTCGCCGAAGTACGGTATGACTCCGCTGAGCGTGCATCTCGACCCGACGAGCAGTTACGATCCGGATGGCGCTATCAGCAAACTTGAATGGGACTTCGATGGGGATGGAGCGTTTGACGAAACGTACGCCACATCGCAGGCGATCGACCATGTCTACAGCGACGGTGGCAGCTTCACTGTAACCTTGCGCTGCACTGATAACGACGGATTAGCCGCCACGCAGTCGTGCCCGATTACTGTTGCCGGGCCCTGGGTGCACACCTGGGGTGGCGCCGACCAGGAGCAGATCGCCAAAGCGGTAGCCGTTGCCGATGGGATTGTCTACGCGATTGGTCATGCGCGCTCCTTCAGCTCCGGTCGCGATGAGCTGCTGCTGCTGAAATACAGTGCCGGTGGGCAGCTGCTCTGGGCACGCGCGTTCAGCGGCGGCGTGGCGGACTACGGTACCGACATCTCCTGCGGCGTGCGGGGCCCGCTGTACGTCGTCGGCTGGACCGAGAGTTACGGCGCCGGCGGAGCAGATCTGCTGGTGCAGCAATGGGACATCGACGGCAACCTGGTCTGGAGCCGCACCTGGGGTGGAACCGGTGTCGAACGTGCGCAGGGCGTCGCCGTCTGCAACGAATCCATCTTCGTCATCGGGCAGACCGACAGCTTCGGCAAGGGCGCCGAGGACGTGCTGTTCCTGGGTTACACGCCGGACGGCGCGCTGCAATCCAGTCTCACCTGGGGCGGCAGCAAGGCCGACCGGCCGGGCGGGATCGTCGTGAAAACGCCGTCGACTGATGTGCCGGTATTTGCCATGACCGGCGAATCAGCCAGCTACGGCTCGGGCTCGACGGACGTCCTGTACATCGAAATTGACGGCAATGGCGCGATCTACCGCATCGACTTCTGGGGAGGGCCCGGCGCCGAGTCAGGCCAGGCGATCGCCTGCGACATGTCGGGTAATGCGTATATCACCGGCTACGTGAACGACCCGGCTACCGGCGATAACGTCCTGCTGCTGGGGCGGGATGATCAGGGCGCCAGCAGCATGCAGAAAGCATGGAGTCTGGACGGCGCCGACCGCGGGTTGGCCATCGCGCAGGACAAACTGGGCAACCTGTTCGTGGCGGGCTCGAGTCTGAGTTTCGGGACGCAAAGCGACGGCCTGCTGCTGGCCTTCGCCTCGGATGCTACGCTACTGCTGGCGCAGCACTGGGACAGGTTGGACGATGACGGGCAGCTATCCAGCGTGGGCTACCACTCCTACGGCGCGATGTTACTCGGCGGCTTTGGCAGCGGCGTACCCGCTGGTGCATGGGCCGACGCGGCCGGCACGCTGGCGGACGTTGCCGGTAGCTGGCAGTCACCTGAAGCGCCGCCCGACAGCCCGGCCGGGTATACCGAAACGCAGCCCGATGCCGCAGCCGAGGATCTCACTGCGGGCACGCAGGACAGCGGCGGCGGAGGCAATGACAGCCTGCTGATGCTGCGCGTCGTGCCCTTGTCCTGATCCGCCGCAGCATGTCGTGGGCGCTGAGCCAGGCGCGGCAAGCGCTGTCTGCACGCGGATGCTGCTATTCCAGCGGCCCGACCGGGCCTTTGTCCGTCAGGCGGCTGGGGATGTAGCCCGCGGTGAAGAAGAACAGCATCGCCCAGATCCGCGGATCGAGCAGCAAAATGATGCCGCTGTCGTCGTAGTGCGCGGCCTGCGTGAGCGCTGGATCTTCCGGCCAGGCAAAGTAGACCAGCAGCAGCGCGCCCAGCGCGCAGAGCCCCGCGCCCCAGGCGCCGGCGAAGCAGCCGCGCCCGGGCACGCTAAGTGGCTCATCGTAGTAGTCGGGCATGCCGTAGTTCCCGCCGCCAGCGACCTCGTCGTCGCCGCGCCAGTCCGGCGCGCTGCGCCCCAGCAGCCAGCCCGCGGCCAGCGCCAGGGCACACGCTCCAATGCGCGCTGCCCACATGGCTAACATGGCCTGCGCCTCCCGACTGGCACCTCGGTGTACATCGCTGCTCGGCGCCATTCTACCTGCGGGCGGCGGCTTGGGGGCGGGCGGGCAGCCTTAGCGCTGCTGAATTATCCCCCATGACTGTTGGGTATAATGCGACTGCGACTCAGTTGCGAATAGTACTCGCGGCCGGGTCGCCGCCCGGGGCGAGCCGGGTGAGTACTGACGATAGCTTCGGCCATCAGCATGTCGATCACAGGAGTGTACCCATGAGCAGCAGCAGATCCAGGCGCTGGATCCTTGTCCTGGCCATCAGCTTAGCCTCAGCCCTGGCCGGCTGCACAGGCGGTTCGCACCTGAATACCGCACCGGCGATCGATCACCAGCCCGCGCTGCCAGCTCCCGCGGCCCAGGTCACGCCCGGCGCGGCACTGCCAGCTTTGCCCCTGCCCGGCAGCCTGCTGGCGGCTCTGCCCCACAAGGTTGGGCCCCAGCCGTCTCGCGTCGCGTCCTATATCGAAGCTGATCTCTCGCAGGCCGGCAATGCCTTCCTGCCCTCGCTGCCGCGCTACCGCGAGGGGGCGGTGGCGGACGGCGCCCAGCTGTCGCCGAACTGGACTGCGCTGCGGGCACGTTCGTCGACCGGGCCTACGTGACGTATGCCTTCAGCGTCCCCGGCATATTTGACCGCGACCCGCAGGTACGCCTGAATTGGGGGGGTGTCGCCACCGGCAGACTTTCACAATGCCTGGATCGGGCTGGCAAACTGGAGCGCCAACCGCTGGGACTGGTACATGAATACCGTCGACGGCATCATCAGCGTACCGACGATGACTCCCTACTTTGATACATTCGGACAGCTGATGTGCGTCGTGCTGCGCACGGGAACGGACATGAGCATCCTGGCATCCATCCGGCTGGGCCAGCCGGGGCCGCAGGTCAGCCTGGTGGCCACGCCGACCATCGGCGGCGTGCCGCTCAGCGTGGCGCTGGATGCCAGCGCGACGACATCCGGCGAAGGCACGCTCACCAAGTTCGAATGGGACCTGGACTTCGACGGCGTGTTCGAGGCGGATTCCGGCACCACCCCGACCACTAACACGACGATCAACGCCAACGGCGTGTGGGGGCTTGCCGTGCGGGTGACGAACAGCGTCGGCGCCAAGTCCGTGGGCAGCGTCGCCGTGACGGGCGTCGGTGACTGGAACCACACCTGGGGCACCTCCGATGTGAATCAATTCACCAGCTGTGCGTTCGACAGCGGGGGGAACATCTATGCCACAGGCTACACCCGCGTTCCCGGCGGCCCGCTGGAAGACGACCTGCTGCTGATGAAGTGGACGCCCACCGGTACGCTGGAGTGGGCAGTCACATGGGACGGCGGCCCCGCTGACTACGGTCAGCATATTGCCGTGGACGGCAGCGGCAACCTGATCGTCGTGGGCGCCACGGATGTCACGGGCGACCGCCAGATCCTGGTACAGCAATGGACGAACTTCGGCTCGCTGATCTCCAGCAAGTGCTTCGGCGGCGCGGATTACGATAATGCCAGCGGCATGTTTTTTGACGGCACGGACACCTACATCGGCGGGACGACAAGCAGTTTCAGCCTGCAGACCGACCTGTTCGCCTGCCGTGTGCTGGCCGACGGCACTGTGGACTGGTCCCAGGCGCGCAATCACGGCCAGGATGACTACGCCACCGACGTGGCGCAGATGAACTTCATATTCGGCCCCACCGGGCTGATCGTTCTCGGCGAAGCCTATACCACATCCGTGCCGAACATCTGGCGCGTGGAATACGACCTCGATGGCACCTTCGCCGGCGGCTACGACTTCGGCACGACCGCCAATCCCACGCGTGACGGGCAGATCCTTTACTGGTACGACTTTATTAACTCCAAGAGCCATTACGTCCTCAGCGGCGAGCGCAGCAACGGCATCGACAGCCGGCTGTTCTTCACCGACAGCTACGGCGGGTCCAGTCTGTACGGCACGCTGTGGTGGAATGTCAGTGCGCCGATCGTCAGCGACATGGTGTTTGACGACGTGGGTAACGTGGTGGTCGCCGGTTTCATGCCGGGCTTTGACGCCGGCAGCATCTACGGCATGCTGTGGCGGTTCGACAGCAACAACGGCGACTTCCTGGCCAGCGAGTACTGGAACGACGGCCTGGTGCAGGCCCGCGCCTATCACGTGATGCCGTATTACGGCGGGCTGCTGGTCGGCGGCTACAGCCCGGACACCGCCGGCAGCTGGTCTTCGCTCACCGGCAACCACGACACCTTCAGCGACAGCTGGTCCTCAGCCGACGGCACGGGCGGCGACCTGGGCTGGTCGAGCGTGGACGCCGCGGGCAGCGTAACGGATGTCAGCGGCGCGGGCACCATGGACACTGGCGCGGGTGGCGACGACGCCTGGCTCACGCGCCGCGGCACGCTGTAGACACCGCCGAGGATGCCTGCGGGGTATAATGCGAGACCGGTTCGGTTGCGCGGTGCCAGGCGCGGCCGGCAAGTGCGCCGTCCGCTGGCGAGAGCTGATGGGTGCAGATGCAGGGCTTCCACCAGCTGCATTGCTAGGCTGAGGTCTTTCCGACAGGAGACTACTGATGAGCCTTGACATTTCCCGGCATGCCCGCCCAGTACTTGGCATCTTCCTGATCCTTGCCGTGGCAGGCTGCGGCGGTGCTGCATCCAGCGTCAGCGATGAGCCGCCAGCCAGCGTGCCTCCCGCCGCACAGGCGCAGGCCAGCCCCGGCATGGCGCAGCTTGCGCTGCCCGCTCCCTCGACGCTGGCGGCAGGCAGGCCAACCGCGCCGCGCTCCGCCGCGTACATCGAGGCGGATCTCATCAAGAATGGTTCGGACACTGGGCCGGGGCTGCCGTTGAACCGCGCGATGGCCGCCGCGCCGGCGATGAACTTCAGTCCCAACTGGACCGGCGCCGCGGGTGACACCAGCGCCGGCCTGGCCTACTGCGTCTACCAGTTCATTACCGACAGCTACGACCGCAATCCGCAAGTGCGCCTGACCTGGGCGCTTCCGCCGACGGATTTCCACGACTCCTGGGTCGCCGTTTCCAACTGGGTTGCCGACCGCTGGGACTGGTACCCGGGTACGGCGAGCGGCAGGGTCGACCTGCCGTCGATCGACGAGTACTTCAATGCCTCCGGCATGCTGTACGTTGTCGTGCTGTGCAGCGGCACCGGCGCTAGCTCGCTGAGCAGCATCCGCCTGGGCGGCCTGCCGCCGGTGGCCAGCGTTACGGCCAATCCAGTTAGCGGCCTGCTTCCGCTGGTCACCACGCTCAACGCCAGCGGCAGCGTCCCCGTTGAGGGCGCGAACCTCCATTACCAGTGGGACCTTGACGGCGACGGAGCGTATGAGACGGACGGCGGAGCAACGCCTACGGCGCTGGCGACGTTCAACACCGGCGGCAACTTCACGCCCGGCGTGCGCGTCACGAACGATATCGGTGCGAGCGATGAGGCAAGCGCGGCTGTGCGGGCCATCGGTCCTTGGCAGCATACCATTGGCCTCAGCGATAACGAGGAGCTCGCGGCGGTGGCCGCCGATGCCGGCGGCAACGTCTACGCCGTGGGTCAACTGAGGAATGCTGGCGGCGGCTCTACCTACGACCTGCTGCTGCTGAAGCTCAGCTTTTTCGGCGAGCTGCTGTGGGCCAAGACCTGGGACGCTAGCGATACGGACTGGGGCACAGGAGTGGCCATTGACAGCAGCGGCGATGTCATCGTCCTGGGCTGGACCGGCAACGGCGCGGTGACCGACGCGCTGGTGCAGAAGTGGGCGCCCGCCGGCAGCCTGGTGTGGAGCAGAACAGTGGGCGACAGCGACTGGCAGAACGCGCTGGCGATAGAGCTCGACGGCGCGGACATCTATATCGGCGGGGGCACGGCAGGCGTGGTTGTGGACATGGATGTGTACGCCGCGAGGCTGGACGCGGACGGCAACCTGATCTGGGGCCGCAGCCGCAGCTACGGCGGCACAGGCGACCAGGCCAGCGATCTGACACTGAAACGCGACGCTGAAGGCGCGGCAAGCGCTGTGATCCTGCTCGCTAACCGCGGGGAGTCCTACGATCCGAATCCTTGGAAGGTGGAATACGACCTGGACGGCAACTTCCTCAGCCAGCAGGAGTTGTCCCACCCCGACGTGCACAAAACCGCGCGCGCCATCCTGTACTTCAAAGATCCGTTCACGGACCAGGAGACCTACTATCTGGCCGGCAATACCGACGGCGGGCCTACTCCCGCCTTGCCGTTCCTGCTGGCCATCGATTACAAGGGCAACTGCGTGTTCGGGACAACCTGGAGCGGCACTAACAGCAGTGGCGCGTACAACCTGGTGGTCGACCAGAACAGCAACTTTCTGGCCATCGGCTCGATCTCGGTTAGCTTCAGTGGGAGGGGCATGCTGTGGAGGCTCGACGGGCAAGAGGGGAGCGTGATGAGCGCGCAGTATCTGGACACTTCGCCTGACTGGTCGATCCTGTACAGTATCTTGCCCTATGCCAATGGTGTGCTGATCGGCGGCTACGCCAGCAATGCCGCGGCCCCCTGGGTGGACATGCCCTACACCAGTGACAAGTACTCCGAGGACTGGGTGGACTCCCCCGGCACTGGCGCCGACTTGGATTGGCAGACTGCACCGGCCGACGGCACGCTGACCGACATCACCGCAGACGGCACGCTGGACAGCGGCGGCGGGCTGGAGGACGCGCTCGTGCTCTACCGCGCGCTGCCGTAAGCTCCGGCGCCGGCTGCGCACGCTACAATGCAGCGCATGGAAAACGGCCCCCGCAACTTCCTCATCGAGCTCGTCAACACCTACGGCCCGACCGGCTTCGAGGCGCCGGTGGTCAAGCGGTGGTGCAACTACCTCAAGCCCTATGCCGACGAGGTGTACACCGACGCCTACGGCAACGGCTTCGCCGTGCTCAACCCCGCCGGCGACCCGACGGTGCTGCTCACCGGCCACGCCGACGAGATCGGGCTGATGATCACGCACATCGATGACAACGGCTTTCTGTGGGTCGGCAGCCTCGGCGGCTACGACGCCAAGCTGCTGCCGGCGCTGCGCGTTAAGGTGCTGGCCAGGGGCGGCGCGCTGCCTGGCGTGATCGGCGCCATGCCGCCGCACATGCAGCATCCCGAGGCGGGCGACAAGGAGCTCAAGCGCTACAAGTTCGGCGAGAACGTCTACATCGACATCGGCGCGAAGAACAAGGCCGAGGCCGAGAAGCACGTGCGCGTCGGCGACTGCGCCGTGCTGGACTACGGCTTCATGGAGCTGAGCGGCGAGCTGGCCTGCGGCCGCGGGCTGGACAACAAGATCGGCATCTGGGCCGCCGCCGAGGGCCTGCGCCGCTGTGCCGGCAGGGCGGACATCCTGTCCGCCAAAGCTGGACACGGGCAGGATGCCCGTGCTAGCGGCAAGCTTGCGGCCAGGGTCGTGGCCGTGGCCACGGTGCAGGAGGAGATCGGCGGTTACGGCGCGCGCATGAGCTCGTTTCGCATCGAGCCGCACGTGGCGGTGGCAGTCGACGTGACGCAGAGCGTCGACCACCCCGGCACGGACAAGAAGAAGTGGGGCGAGCAGAAGCTGGGCGCCGGGCCGGTGCTGGCGCACGGCAGCGCCTGCCACCCCGAGGTCGTGTCGCGCCTGACCCGGCTGGCCAAGCGGCTGCGCGTCGACCTGCAGCACGAGGCCTCGCCCAACCACACGGGCACCGACGCCGACAGCATCTACACCACGCGCGCCGGTATTCCCACGGCCGTCGTTGGCCTGCCGCAGCGCTACATGCACAGCCCGGTGGAGACGATCCACCTCGGCGACCTGGAGAACGTCGCCCGGCTACTGGCCGCGTTCTGCCAGGAGCTCAAGCCTGGCGAACGCTTTGCCGTCAAGGTGTAGACCCCGGCGCTGCTAGTTGGAGAGCGGCTGCAGCGCCAGCAGGTCGCGGAAATTGATGCGCAGCACGTTGTCCGCGTCGTGGCTGTAGTAGGTGGCGAACAGGTTGCTCTTCGTGCCCTCGTCGTCGGTGCCGACACGGATGAGATTCAGGTGCGAGATGTCATTGGAACCATCGACCAGGACCGGCGAATCGAAATCCTGCAGCCCGGGGTGGTTGGTGTAGCAGAAGTACAGGTCATCGTTGAGCACGTACGCCAGGTAGTTGGCGTAGGACACCTCGCCGATGGTGTACAGGTCGAACTCGCTGATCGTCTGCCCGTCCTTGGCAATCAGCAGGTCCTCGATCTCGTTCACCAGCCAGCTGTCGTCGCTGGTCTGCCGGATCAGCCGGATCCTGCGCCCGGTATCGTCGAGGAAGACGACGCCGAATCCCGCGGGCTGGCCGGGCGCCATCACCTGCACGACGCGCGGACGGATCCCCGACTTGATGCCGGGCGAGATGTCCGTCCAGGCGTTGAAGTCGTGCCTGATCACCACCAGATCGCCGCTGCCGGCCTCACGGTAGCTGATCAGCTCTGCGGCGGTGAAATAGTGCATCTCCAGCGCGCCCTCGGGCCGGCGGTTGCCGATGATCATCCACGGGAAGTCATTGGGCTGGAACTCGTACCACACCCGGCCGCGCAGGTCCGCGCTGTCCACCAGCTCCATCCTGTTGAGCTGCGGGTTCCAGGTGACGCAGCCCATGCGCCGCGGCATCTGCAGAAAGCCGAGGAAGTACGAGCCGGCCTCGCGCACCTGCACCGGCGGCTCCCAGAGCGTCAATCCGTCGGCATCCGTGGTCACCACCTGGGCGAAGGTGCCCTCCGCCGTGGACCAGCCGATGGTCACCGTGGCGGCGTTGATCTCCTGACTCTGCTGCACCATGAAGGGGGGGGCGAAGCCTTCCATGGTCAGCAGCTCGGCGGGAGTCGTGCCATCGCTGGAGATGCTCATCTCCTGCCAGTCGTCGACCGCCGGGAAGCCTTCATTGCGCAGGCCCTTGATGCCTTCTGCCACATCGGAAGGCTGCCAGAAGAAGCTCACGCGGTTATAAAAACTCGTCGGCCAGTAGGTGGCGAGATCCTGCGGACCGGGCCCGACCGAGGTCACCTGGCGCTGGCCGCTGGCCAAGGCGCCGGAACTGTACATCCAGCGCAGCTCGCCGTTGACGGCGATGCGGTAGCCGGTCTTCAATATGTAGTCATAAGTCCGGCAGCCGTCTACATCGCTGTCCAGGTACTCCAGCACCGAGCGGCTGAACGGCTCACTGCTAAAGGCTATCCAGGGCTCAACGCTTCCCGAGTCCGCCAGCCGGCGGTAGAGCATATAGCCATCCGCGCCGGTCTCCTTGCTCCAGGAGAGCAGCACCCCGTCCCAGCGGTTGGTGCTGGCTGCAAAGCTGTTCACGTCACTCAGCTGGGTCAGCTCAAGCTGCTGGATGCGCAGCGGCGCCTTGTCGACGCCGAGGATGATCGCCACTGCGAGGCGTCCGTCGGAAGAGACATACTTTTCCGGTCCGCCCTCAAATCCGCCCAGCGCGATGCCCGGCGAGGAGAAGAAGTGGCCGGGGCTGAAATCCCAGGTGCCGGCGTTCCAGTCGGCCAGGCCAATCCAGAACTCAGTCTCATAATCCCCAAGGGCGGTGATATGGAGCGCCGCGGGCGGCTGTGACATGCCGCTGAACACGTACGTGGCGAAGGCGTACGGCAGGACAATTTCCTCAGGCTGTCCCTCAGCGTTTTCCCCTGTAGTATGCAGGCTGAGCACCAGCTCGCTGCCATGCGCGGTGCCGCCCTGCTGGGCGACGCAGGAGATCCCCACCTGCACCTGGGTGGACGAAGCGCTGCGCGGCAGCTCGCCGGGCGCCGGCAGGCCGTGCTCCGACGGCGCGACCAGCTGCCGCGCGGGGGCCGCCGGATGCAGTGCAGGGGCAACAGCGCACGAACAGATCCCCAGCCCTAGCAACGCCAGCAGAGCGATTCCCCGCTGAACCGCGAGCATACTTAGCACGGTAGTCCTCTCCTGCCGCGTCAGCGGCTGCATATATGGTAACCTCAGGAAGGGGATGATGCAACTTAGACATGACCACTGCGACTGAGTCTCACTGGGTCGGGCTGGACATCGGCACGGTGCGCCATGGCGTGGCCGTCGCCGATCCCGCCGGCCGCCTCGCCCTGCCGCTGTGCGTGCTGGCCGCCCAGCCCGCGTCCACGCTCGCGGTGCGGCTGCTGGCGGCGCTGGCCGGACGCACCGCGCGCGCCCTGGTCTGTGGCCTGCCGCTGGATCAGTATGGCAACGCCGGGCCGGCGGCCCAGGCGGTGCGGCACATCGCCACGAGCCTGGCGGGCGAGCTGAAGCTGGAGCTGCATTTTGTTGATGAGCGCTACACCACCAGCGCCGTGCAGCGCCCGCCGGAGGCCGGTCAGCATCGTCAGGCGGGCCGCCGCCAGCAGCATCCAGCGGCGGGCAATTCGCGTGGCAAGGGCCGGAGCGGCGCCCCGCCCGATGCCCAGGCTGCAGCGCTGATCCTGCAGGCCTTCCTCGACACCCACGCCGGGTAGCCGCGGCGTAACTGTGGCGGCGGCTTTAGCCGCCGTCCCCGGTAGCACGGATATCCTGTCCGTGTCTTCAAAGAAAGCTGACGGACAAGATGTCCGTCCCACCAAAGAGGATATCCGCTTGCGACCCGGTAGCCGCGAATCCTATTCGCGGCAGGCTCAAGCGCGGCGAATAGGATTCGCCGCTACTCCACATTCTAGAACCCCAGCCAGGCCTCGGCGGCGGCAGTGCCCTCGGGCGGGATGCGGTGCTCGCCGTCGAAGGTAAACAGCGTCACGTCGTAGCCGTTCTGCTTGAGCAGCGCGCTGGCGAGGTCGGCGGACTTGGGCTCGACGATGCGGTCCTTGGTGCCCTGGCCGATGAACACGCGCAGCTCCTTGCCCGCGGCGATCATTTCCGGCGTCAGCCACTTGTCGTCCAGCCAGCCGCCAAAGCACATCAGCCCATTGAACAGCTCGTGGTGCTTGATGCCCGTGGTGTAGGTGAAGGCGCAGCCCTGGGAAAAGCCCAGCAGGTACGCATCCGTAACGTTGTACTTCGCGCGCAGGCCCGCCACCACGCTACAGACGTACTGCTCGCTTTCCTCGCGCGCGACCGCGCTGAGCGGGTCGTCGTCGGGCAGCGGCGGCTGCCAGCTGTAGCCCAGCTCCGTGCCCTCGGCCTGCGCGTAGGGCGCCTGCGGGATGGCAAAGATGAAGTTGTGCTTGGTGAAGCGCTCCCACAGCTTGGCGAAGTTCTCCGGGCTGGCGCCGTAGCCGTGCAGGCCGACGATCAGCGGGTAGGACTGTGCAGGGTCGTAGCCGTCCGGCAGGAACACGCGGCAGCGCATGAACGCCGGCGCGTCGAAATACTGCGGCTCTCCGAGCTTGGCCTCGCGCTCATCGGCGGCCGCTTCCAGTTCGACGAACGCCGTGTCGAACCCGGCCTGCCCGCGCACCTTGGCGAAGTCCGGATCCCAGCTCGCCCAGCCCAGGTCGGAGTAGCCCGCGGCCACCGCGCGCTCCAGATAGCGCGCTGCCAGCTCGGCGTTGCCCAGCAGGCCGTAACAGCAGGCCACCTGGTACAGCGCAGCGCTGTCGCTGATGTCGCAGTGCAGCAGCGCCAGGCTGTAGCGGATCGCCTTCTCGTAATCGCCGGCGTTGTAGGCCTCGCGCGCGGTCTGCTGCCAGGCAGCAAGGTCGGTGTCGATGAACGCGCCCAGGTCGCTGTCCAGCGGCCCGAGGCTGTCGGGATTCGACCAGTCGAGCGGCGCTGCCTGGGCAGAGGGTGCGGCCTCCGCGGGCGTGGTCGCCTCCTGGGCAGCGGCAGTTGAGACGAACAACAGCGGGCAAAGCACAGCAATGATCAGCCAGCGCAACATCGGGCACCCCGGAAGTGAAATGCAGCGATTATAGACCGCGCGGCGGATGCGCAGCTGTTAGGCCTGCGGAGCGCAGTGCGGGGTATACTTCCCTCTGTAGCTGGGGTCGTCCTGTGGAGGAGTTATGTCACTGCCGCCAATACCCGCGTGGGACGCGGTGCATGTACTGATCGTGCATTTCCCGATCGCGCTGCTGATGGTCGCCGTGCCGCTCATGCTGTTGCTCGCGGTGCTGTTCCCCCGCTCGGCGCGTCAGTTTGCTATCGCCGCCGGCGTGCTGCTGGTCGTGGGTGCGGCGGCAGCCTTCCTGGCCACGCAGACCGGCGAAGCAGCTCAAACGCTGGCTGAACAAATGGGAGCCGCGAGCGATCCGGCGATCAGCGAGGCCATCGAGGTGCACTCGGGGATGGCCGAGACGGCGCGCAACATCTACGTTGGCTTCGCCGCCGTGTTTGTGCTGTACCTGATCTTTTCCGGCCTGCGCAACCGCGAATGGTCCGCGGGCGTGAACGGCGTCGTGCTGTTCATCTTCTTGCTGGCCAGCATTGGCGGGGCGCTGCTCGTCGCCAACACAGCGCACAGCGGCGGGCTGCTGGTACATGCGGACGGCCTGCTGGCGCCGCTGGAAGGTGGCGAAGCGGCGGCGGCAGCTGAAGCGGCGGCGACCGCAGTGCGCACCGAGGAGACCGAGGACCAGCAGGCAACTGACGCGCCGGCCGACAGCGCGGAGCACAAGTAGTATTACCGCATGGCCGGCACCGCTGCAGCTGCGCCTGTCAGGGCACGCCGCGCTCGCCTCATCGCCGAGGCCGGCCTGCTCTACGCCGCGGCGGTCTGGGGCAGTACCTTCTTCATCGTCAAGGGCGTGCTGGCGAGCATCCATCCGCTGGCGCTCGTCGGCTGGCGCTTCACCATCGCCGCCGTGGTGCTCGGGCTGTGGCTGGTCCTGCGCTCACCGCGCGGTGGCAGGCTGGCCGCGCTGCTGGGCGGCTGGAAGGCAGGGCTGAGCCTGGGACTCATTCTCTGGGTACTCTACGTGGCCCAGACCGTCGGCCTGGTCTACACCAGCGCCAGCAACTCCGGCTTCATCACCGGCCTGTTCATCGTCTTCACGCCGCTTGCGGCCTGGCTGTTGTTCCGCCAGCGCGCCAGGCCGCGCCACCTCGCCGCGGTACTTATCGCGCTGGGCGGCCTGTGGCTGCTCACCGGCGGCGTCCGCAGCGCCAACCTCGGCGACGTGCTGACGCTCGCCGCCGCCGTGACCTACGCGCTGCACGTGATCTACGCCGGGCGCTACATGGCCGAGGGCTTAAGCCCGCTGGCACTGTGCTTCCAGCAGACGCTGGTGATCGGCGCGCTGTCGCTGCTCGCCGCGCCGCTGCTGCGCGTGCCGCTGGGCGCGGCCAATGCCGGCGCGGTGTGGATCGTAGTGCTGCTCGCGCTGTTCCCCACGCTCAGCGCCTTCGTGATCCAGCTCTATGCGCAGCGCGTCGTCGATCCCGTGCGCACGACGCTGATCTTCACCATGGAGCCGGTGTTCGCCGCGCTGTTCGCCTGGACGCTGGGCGGCGAGGTGCTGCTGCCGCTGAAGGCGCTGGGCGGCGCGCTGATCGTCGCGGCGATGCTGGTCAGCGAGAGCGGCTAGCGCAATGGTGCTGGACTGGGAGTAAAAGCGCGGCTACTTCGCTGCCGGCTTGTCGGGCTCCTGCTTAGGCATGTCGTCAAGGTTGATGTGCGCCTGCTGCGGGCCCTCGACTTCGATCACCGTCTTGCCGTTGTCGTCGCGCACGGTGATCTTCGTGCCGTTGTAGGTGCTGTCGTGATAAGTGAGCTGAGGCTTGCCGGTGGCCACCACGATGTTGTTCTTCAGGTCGGCGGTCACTTTGTCCGCCGTCAGCGTCACGCCGCGCGCGGTCTCGCTGACCGTCACGCCGCCGCTTGCGCTGACCTGCTGCCCTTCGATGTTGGCGTCGATCTGCGTGGCCGTCAGGGCCAGGTTGTTGTCGCCGTCCACCAGCCGTGGCGCGCTAGTCGCCTCCAGCGTGGAGGCCTTGAGATCCGCGCTGACGTCGCCGCAGACCAGCGTCACCGCGCCGTAGCGCACGGTCAGGCCCTTGCTGGCAATCAGCTTCTGCGCCGGGATATCCAGTTCGCACTGCTGGGCGCTGACGCTCACCGCCTGCTTCCCCGGCCGCTCGAAGCTGCCTGCGACGTTGCCGCGGGCCACGGCGCGCTCCGTCTGCGTGTCAAAGAGCAGCGTGTCAGCCTCCAGGCGGTATTGCTCGCCGGCCTTTGCACCGGACTGCGTGACCACCGACCTGCCGGTGGCGGCCCAGCTGCGCCCACCGTCCGTGCTAACGACCTGGCTGGTGGCCAGCCGCAGTTCCTTGGAGGTGATGATCACGTCGCCCACGGCGTCGACGCGTTTGACCGCGCTGGCCGTCAGGTTGGCGTTGGGCAGTTGCAGCTCCTTGGCCATCTCCGCCACGGCGCGGGCCGGCTCGCGCACCACGCTCTCGGGGGACTGCGGCTTGGCGGGCAGCTGCAGCTGCTTGCCCCCCATTGCCGTGCTGGACAGCACGGTGACCTGCACCGTGTCCGCCGTCAGCGTCAGTTCCTTGCTTGTAACGTCCACGCCGCCGCTGAACGCCAGCTGCGTCGTCTCCTGGCCCGGGTAGATGGTCAGCGTGCTGCCCTTGAGTGTGAAGGTGCGCGCGGTTTCAGGCGGCATCTCGATCCGCGGCGGCTGCTCGTCAGCGGCGAGCACCAACACCAGCGGCACAAGCACGCCCAGCGCCATCCAGCTGTGCCAGGACTTCAGCACATGCACATCCTACACCCCGCTGTCCAGACTGCGCAGCGGCTTGATCTGCCGCTTGAGCTGCTGCACCTCGGCGATGATGCGCAACTCCAGCGCGTCGTCGCCCGCCGCCGCCGCGTCCTTGTGCCGCGCCATCAGCTCGTTGATGCGGCGTTCGAGGTGCATATTGCGCAGCCGGATCAGCAGCAGGTCGTTGTCTTCGAGCAGCGGCTCGGCGTTGAGCACTCCGGCCAGCGGCGCCGCCAGCTTCTCCTCGGCGGTGATCTGCTGCGGCTGCTCGCCCGCCGCGAGCTTGGCGAACACTTCGCGCGTCAGCGGGTCGGTCAGCCACGCTGCGAAGCCCTCCATTTCTGCCAGCACGCCGCAGGTATAGCGGAACTCGTCGTCGCTGAGCAGCCGGCGCAGCACCTCGCGCTCGATGTGCCGCGCGCCCTGCAGCTTGGCCTGCTGCCGGGCCTCAGTGATGCGCTGCGGCTTGTCGCGCTGCTCGTGCGCCAGCACCTGCTCGGTGGCCTGGCCGGGCTTCAAGCCCGACACCGAGGACAGCTGGTCGCGCCAGCGCCCCCGCCCGCCCCCCGTGCGTTCGCCGCCCGCGCGCTCCGCCGGCAGCGGCGCGCCGGAGAGCAACCCGCCCGCCTCCTCGGCGCCCAGCCGCAGCGCACTGGCCACGTCCTGCTTGAACTCCTGCCGCGTCAGCTCATCAGGGATCTGGCGGTACAGCGGTGCCAGCTGCATCACCCAGCGCTTGAGCTGCGTGGGGTCGGGGTCGGGCCGAGCTTCGAGCTGGCACTCCAGCCAGAAGCGCACGACGCTGCGCGCCTGCTTCTTCAGCTTCGTCCAGCCGTCCAGCCCCTCGGCGCGCGCGAACTCGTCGGGATCGACGCCGGCGGGCAGCTTGAGCACGCGGCAGCTGAGACCCTGTCTCAGGAACAATGAACCTGCGCCCCAGGCCGCGCGCCGTCCGGCCTCGTCGCCGTCGAAGGCCAGGTAGAACTGCTCGGCGTAGCGCGTCAGCAGCTTGACGTGCTCGGCGGTCAGCGCCGTGCCGCAGCTGGCCACGGCGTTGTGCACGCCCGCGCTGTCCAGGCCGATCACGTCCATGTAGCCCTCGACGACCACCGCGCCTTCCTCGCGCAGCACGCCCTTGGCGCGTTCGAGGTTGTACAGCGTCCTGGACTTGTCGTAGAGCGGCGTGTTGGCGACGTTGAGATACTTCGGGTTGTCCTCGGCGGAGAGCGCGCGGCCGGCAAAGGCGATCACGCGGCCGGTGACGTTGCGGATGGGGAAGATCAGCCGGTGGCGGAAGGTGTCGTAGTACTGGCTCTGGCCGCTAAAGCCGCTGGACGCCTCGCTGCGTGGCTTAATGAGACCGATTCTCACCAACTCGGCGCCCTTGGCCCCGGCGCTAAGCAGCGTATCGGCCAGCGCCGTCCACTCGCGCGGGCTGTAGCCTAAATCAAAGTCCGCCAGCGCACGCTGCGGCACGCCGCGCTTGGCCAGGTAATCGCGCGCGCCCTCGCCCGCGCCGGAGGCCAGCAGCTTGCGGAAGTACTGCGCGGCGGCCTCGTTGAGCTTGTACATCCGCTCCTTCTCGCCCGCGCCGCCTCCGCCCCCGCCGTGGCCCGAGTACTGCGCGATGTCGATGTTGTAGCGGCGCGCCAGCCACTCCAGCGCGTCGCGGAACTCCAGGTTCTCGATGCGCATCACGAAGTCGATGACGTTACCGCCGGCCTTGCAGCCAAAGCAGTGGAACAGCTGGTTCTCCGGGCTGACGTGGAAGCTGGGGGTCTTTTCCTCGTGGAACGGGCAGCGGCCCTTGAAACTCTTGCCGGCCTGCGTCAGCGCGACGTACTGGCCTACCAGCTCGACGGCGTCCACGCGGCTTAGCACAGCCTCCTTCAGGTCCACGCCGTTAGCTTAACACAGCAAGGGGGGGGTAGTGCCGCCGTCACGGCGGCGTCCTGTAGGGGCCGGCCTTGTGCCGGCCCGTCTTTGTCTGTCACTGCTGGGATTCTGCAGTCAGCTCGCTCTCCAGTTGCGTCAGCAGCGCGTGGCCGTCGGTGTCATACAGCGGGGCGATGCCTGGCCACAGCCAGATCAGGTAGACGAGCATCCAGCTATTGCTCAGGATCGAATCCGAAGTCAGCGAAAATCCTAGCGAAAGCAGCAGCAAGAGCACGACGATCCAGAAATATAGCGACCACTTCGGGTAGAAGGGTTCGGGGCTGCTGATGTACCAGTCCAGGCTGGTCGCCAGGCGCCGCAATAGCCGCCGGTAGTCCCGCTCCGCCAGCCGAGGATAGGCCCAGCGGTTATACCAGACTACGTGCGCGCGCATCTCGTTGCCATCCACGTCGCCGTTCAGCAGCTGGGCCGCGAGGTGCAGCGGGGCCAGCTGCGACATACGCTGGGCAGTCTGCGGGCCGGTGGAGCAGGCGGCGCGGCCGGTGCCACCATTCCTGAACATGCTGCGCACGGCCTGCACGAGGCCCAGGCATACTCAGGGAGCCAGTAGCGCGATGATGATCCAGGCTACCGGGCTGCGCACCCAGCCGAAATCGTGCAGCCTGATCATGCTGGTGATGGCATAGGCCATCGCCAGCAGCAGCGCGATGATGAAGGAGCGCCAGACCCACAGGTCAACCAGCCGGACATGGTGCTTAAGCTCACGCACAGTGCTCAGCAGAGCAGCCTTCTCGTTCTCGTGTGCCAGTGTGGATTCGGCCGTGTCCATAACTACAGAATATACCCAGCCGTGTCCTTGTCCTTGACCAGCTCGGCGAGGCGCGCGTCGACGTAGGCCGCGTCGATGACGATGCTGCGCGCGGCGCCCTGGTGGGGCGAGCCTCCGTGCTGGCCTGCAGCGGACGCAAGCAGAGACGCTTGCGCAACCGCGGACGGCGGCATGCTGCCGCCGCCACTGGAAGACGCCGCCGAGCCGGCGGCACTACCTGCGCCCCCGGCGGAAGGTTCGGCGTTATAGCTGCCGCTGGTCTGGGATGATGCAGGCACGGCGGCCTGCGCCACCGCTGACGGTCCCGCCGCGGCGGGACTGCCGCCGGCACTACCGGCGCCAGTGACGGCGCCGCTACCTGTTTTATTGTCACCTGTCCCCTGTAACCTGACCCCTTCTTCGTACGGCGCGTCGTAGCTGACGTCCTCCAGCAGCTTTTCCATCACCGTGTGCAGGCGGCGCGCGCCGATGTTCTGCGCAGCGGCGTTGGCCGCCGTGGCATAGCGCGCCAGCGCGTCGATGGCCTCGCCGCTGAACTCCAGCTCCACGCCATCGGTGGCGAGCAGCGCGCTGTACTGCTTGATCAGGCTGTTGCGCGGCTCGCAGAGGATGCGGCGGAAGTCGTCCTCGCTGAGGCTGGTAAGCTCCACGCGCAGCGGGAAGCGCCCCTGGAACTCGGGGATCAGGTCGGAAACCTTGGTCACGTGGAACGCGCCGGCGGCGATGAACAGGATGTGCGCCGTGCGCACCGGCCCGTACTTGGTGATCACCGTCGTGCCCTCGACGAGCGGCAGGATGTCGCGCTGCACGCCCTCGCGGCTGACGTCCGGGCCGTGGCCGCCCTGGCCCTCGCGGTGCGCGATCTTGTCCACCTCGTCGATGAACACGATCCCCGCCAGCTCGACGCGTTCGATGGCCTCGCGCATCACGGCGTCCATGTCCACGGCGTGGTCGGCCTCCTCGGCCATCAGCAGGCGCTTGGCCTCGCCGACGGTGACGCGCTTCTTGCGCAGCGGCTTATCGCCCATCGAGTCGAAGATGTTCTGCAGGTCCATCCCCATCTCTTCCAGGCCCTGGCTGGTGAACACCTGCATCATCTTCTGGCTGCGCTCGGCGGCGTCGATGGTCACCGGCTCGTTGTCCAGCTCGCCGTGCAAAAGCTGCTGGCGCGTGCGCAGGCGGATGCGCTTGAGCTGCTCGAAGTTCTCCTCCTCCTGCTCGATCTGCCGCGCCTCGGCCTCATCCTCAGCGACGCTGACGCGGTGCTTGGGGCGGGCGGGCAGCGGGTGCAGGTAGTCCACCAGGCGGTCGGCGACGCGACCCAGCAGCGTGTCGCGCAGGCCCTCGAGCCGCTCCTGGCGCACCAGGCGCACGGCGTGCTCGGTGAGCTCGCGGATGATGCTCTCCACGTCGCGCCCGACGTAGCCCACCTCGGTGAACTTGCTGGCCT
>Ga0315276_10001794_pt1 | contig 19331 bp, 11 predicted proteins | sample YL17G05_0_MG_FD_204542 | JGI IMG/M metagenome (GOLD analysis project Ga0315276, IMG submission 204542) | Sediment microbial communities from Yellowstone Lake, YNP, Wyoming, USA - YL17G05_0 | ecosystem: Environmental > Aquatic > Freshwater > Lake > Sediment | place: USA: Wyoming | collected... | reverse complement strand
CTTGTGCCGCAGGGCAAACCGTCTGCCGCGCGGGCAGTCTCCAGGGCGCGCCGCCGACATGGGATGGAACGAACCTTCAAACTGAGGAACGATGAGCACCGGCGCCTGGTGTTCGGGCCGCGTGACAAGTACCTGCGGCTGATCCGCGACACGTTCGCGGTGCGCCTGGCCGCCCGCGAGGGCGAGGTTCACGTCATCGGACCCGCCGAAGCCGTCCGCAACACCCAGACCGTCATCGAGGAACTCGTGCGGATGGCCGACGACGGACTCGTCGTGTCCGACCGCGAAGTCCAGCAGATCGTCGACACGGTCGCCCGCAGCGGCCACGGGCCTTCGATCCAGACGATCGAGGTCTACACGGCGGGCCGGCCCGTCCGCCCGCAGACGCCCGGCCAGGCCGCCTACTGCCAGGCCATCTTCCGGAACGACCTCGTGTTCTGCTTCGGCCCGGCGGGCACCGGCAAGACCTACCTGGCCGTCGCCATGGCCGTCCAGGCCCTCAAGAAGGAGGAGATCAAGCGGATCGTCCTTGTGCGGCCGGCGGTCGAGGCGGGCGAGCGGCTGGGATTCCTGCCCGGCGACCTTCAGGCCAAGGTCAACCCGTACCTGAGGCCCCTCCTGGACGCGCTGCACGACATGATGGGGTTCCAGCAGGTGCGGGCCTACACCGAGTCAGACATCATCGAGATCATACCGCTGGCCTACATGCGCGGGCGCACCCTGAACGACGCCTACATCATCCTCGACGAGGCCCAGAACACCACGACGGTCCAGATGAAGATGTTCCTGACGCGCATGGGCATGCGGTCGAAGATGGTCGTGACGGGCGACATCACCCAGGTGGACCTGGAGGCCGGGACCAAGAGCGGCCTGGTGGATGCGTGGGAGAAACTCGCGGGCATCGACGGCATAGAGTTCCACGAGATGACGCGCCGCGACATCGTCCGGCACCGGCTGGTCCAGGAAATCGTCGACGCCTATGAGCACGGCAAGCGCGGCACGGAAGACCGCAGCGCGCCACTGAAGCCAAAACGGGATCTCAACGAGTAAGGTCCACATATGCCCTTCTGGAATCGCCAACGGCTTCGGCTGAAACACGTCGACCGGCTCGGCATGGAAGGCCAGCCGCCCTGGCCGGAGTACCTCCGGTCGCGCCGTGGCCGATGGCAGATGCTCGTGCTGCTGGGTCTGGCGGGCTGCCTTCTGGCCATCGTGCAGGCGCCCCATCCGCCCCTGCCCTACCAGAAGGGCGTGCCCGCGACGCACCCCATCCTGGCGCGCGTCGACTTCGAGTACAACGACCGCGACGTCACGCGCGACGTGCGGGAATTGACGGCCCTCTTGCGGGTGCCGGGCCAATATGACGCCGATGCGCGGCAGACGGTCGGACTGCGAGAGAAGTTGACCCAACTGGTCAGCGAGGTCGCGAAGGCCGACACGCTCGCAAAGGTGCCCGAGGCCTCGCGCACCGCCTGGGGGATCGACGCGGGCACGTTCGACTCGGTGAAGAAGGCTATCGGCGACCAGGCGGGCAACCTGGCGGCCGTTCAGGAGGCGATCTCGAAGGCCACGGCGGCGCTGGCCGATCCGCGGAGCCTGCCGATCGTGCGCGAGGAGGATTACCAGCGCGCGGCCGCGCGGATGGGACAGATCCGCGACCTCCGCGGCAAACTGCCGGCCGGCCTTCCGCCCGACACCGTGCCGGTCCTGGAAGAACCGGTGGCCACGCTCACCGCCCTGCTGCCCGACGGCGAAGCGACCATCCCGCTGCGGAGCGTCATCACATCGACCCAGACCGACAGCATCCAGGCGCGGATCGGCCCGATCCTCGAACCGATCCTCACGCCGATCTTCGGCGCCAAGGGCGTCTTGGCGCTCTCGGCCGCCATAGCCCCCCAGGTCGGGCCCACGCTCGTATACGACCAGCCGAAAACGGAAAACGCCCGGGCCGACGTCCGCAAGGAGGTCAAGCCCGTCCCAATCCTGCGCAAGGCCAACACCACGCTCGTCGAGGCGGGCAAGGAAATCACCGACGCCGACCTCAAGGTCCTCGAGCAGGAGCAGGAGGCACGGCTCGCGCAGTTGGGCTGGTTCCGGACGCTGCTGGCCTGGGTCGGGGCGGCCGTGGTGCTGGTGGTGCTCATCGTCCTGCTGGCGGCGTACACAGCGCGTTTCCAGCCGCGCATCGCCCGCTCCTTCCCGCGGACGCTGATGCTGGCCCTGCTGTGCCTGGTGGTGGTGGGCGGCTCGAAGGCCATCGCCCAGGCGAGGGGCCCGGCCGAACTCTACGCGCTCCTGGCGGCGGTGGGCGGGATGATCGTGGCCGTCGCCTATACCGAGACGTTCGCCCTGACCCTCGCGGCGGCGATGGTCGTCCTGATCGCCATCGCCACGCGGGCCAGCCTGGAGTGGGCGATACCGGCCGCCGCCGGCTCGGCCGTGGCCATCCTGGCGCTGGGCGAGATCAACAACCGGTCCAAGTTGATGAAGGTCGGCGCGCTGGCCGGCCTGACCTTCTTCCTGACGCAGAGCGCGCTGGCGTTCTGGCGCCTGGATTACCCCGACGCCACGCTCCGCCAGATCTGGAACAACATCCTGGAGCCGTCGCTCATCTACTTCGGCATCGGCCTGGCGGCCGGCATCTTCATGCTGGCCATCCTTCCGTTCATCGAGCGGATGTTCGGCATCGTGACGAACATCAGCCTGCTGGAACTGTGCAACGTGAACCAGCCGGCCCTGAAGCGCCTGGCCCTCGAAGCGCCCGGAACGTACACGCACAGCCTGCTCATCGGTACGCTGGCCGAGGCGGCCTCGGAGGCGGTCGGGGCAAACGCCCTGCTGGCCCGCGTGGGCGGATACTTCCACGACATCGGCAAGGCCGCCAGGCCCCACTACTTCATCGAGAACCAGGCCGAGATTCCCGGGCCGCACGGCCAACTGCCCCCCGAAAAGAGCCGCGACATCATCATCGCCCACGCCAAGGACGGCGTTGACATGGCCGACCGCCTGGCCCTGCCGTACGTCATCAAGCAGTTCATCGCCGAGCACCACGGCACGATGCTGATGGAGTTCTTCTACCGCGAGGCGCAGCGCCTGGCCCGTGTAAGCGGCGGCCCGCCGCCCGCCGAGCCGGAATACCGCTACCCCGGCCCGAAGCCGCACAGCCTCGAGACGGCCATCGTCATGCTGGCCGACGCCGCCGAGGGCGCCACGCGGAGCCTCACCGACCATTCCGCCGAGCGGGTCCAGGCCACGGTGCACGAGATGATCATGAAGCGGCTGCTCGACGGCCAGTTGGACCGCAGCGGCCTGACCCTGAGCGACCTCCACAAGATTGAGGACACCTTGACGAAGACCCTCCTCTCTGTTTATCATGGCCGCGTCTCCTACCCGCCCGAGACCGAGGTGGGTAGCGCCAAGGCAGGCGGGGGTGGCGGGGTTCAGGCCGGCGAGGGTAAGGGCCCCTCCCTGGGCGAAGGCAACACCCCGACGGGCGGGTCCCAGACGCCGGCGGCCGGCACGTCCTGACGTCAACCGGCCCGTGGGACGCCGCAGGTGTTGGAACGGTCGTCTGAGGTCTTGATTCGAGGTGCACGCACAGAGCGCGGAGCGGCCATGGCCAAGATCGAGATCACGGATCTGCAGGACCACGTAAGGTTGGACAAGAAGATCATTCTTCAAGTGATCCGCCGCGTCATGAAGGCGGAGGGGCGGGCGGCAAAGAGCCTCAGCATCGTCCTGACGGACAACCGGCACCTTCGCGACCTGAACCGCGAGTACCTGGGCCATGACTCGCTCACCGACGTCATCAGTTTCCCGCTCGAAGACCTGGACTGGCCGGCTGGCAATCAGGTCGGCCCCAACGGCAGCCTCAACGGCGAGATCATCGCGTCGGCCGAACTCGCCCTTCAACAGGCCGAGGCGACGCACGGCGACCCCCAAGCCGAACTCCTGCTGTACCTCGTCCACGGCCTCCTGCACCTGATGGGCTACAACGATCGCACGCCGCAGGACGCCAAGCGCATGCACGGCCGCGAGGACATGCTCCTGGAGGAGTTCGGGTTCAGCAACGTCTACGCCGGCCGCCCGAGCGTTCAGTAGGAGAATCCGTTTGCCGTTCTACGTGTGGTTAGTTCTCGGCGTCGTTTCGGCCGGTGCCACCCTCTTTTTCGCCCTGACGCACAGTGCGCTGAGGCTTTTCTCGCGCGCCCGCCTCGATGCCCACCTCCGCCGGCACGGCCGCCTCGGCGACCTCGAACGGCTGTACCGCCACCATGAAGACCTGGTCCAGATGGCCCGGTCGCTCCACATCCTCAGCCTCATCGCCTTCGCGGTTCTGGCGATGCTCTGGTCGACGGGCCGGTTCGGATTCGGCGTGACGGGCTGGGCGGTGGGCGCGGCGGTGGCGGCGGTGGTGGGCGTCATCTTCGGCAGCGCCGTGCCGATGGCTTGGGCCAAGTACGCCGCCGAGGGCGTCCTGGCATCGACCTTGCCCGTGTGCCAGGCCTGCCGCAGGGCCTTTGCGCCGTTTCAGTGCCTCCTGCGGTTCCTGGATGGCGTGGTCCGGCGTCTGGCGGGCGTCTCCGACGAGAGCCGCGGCGGCTCGCACATCGAAGAGGAAATTCGCAGCGTCGTCGGCGAGGGAGAGCGGGAGGGCGTGCTCGAGGAATACCAGAAAGACATGATCGAGAGCGTCATCAGGTTCCGCGAGTCCGACGCCAGCCAGATCATGACCCCGCGCACCGACATCGTGAGCCTCGACGTGGGCGCCACGGCAGAAGAGGCCCGGGCCCTCATCGCCCGAACCAACTACAGCCGCATACCGGTGACGCGCGGCAACATCGACACGGTGGTCGGCATCCTCTACGCCAAGGACTTGCTGGACCTGGCGTGCGGCGAGGGCGCCGAGCGGCAACTCCCGGTAAAGGCCGTGATGCGGCCGCCCCAGTTCGTCCCCGAGACGAAGAAACTCCACGAACTGCTGCGCGAGTTCCAGGGCGACAAGGTCCACATGGCCATCGTGCTGGACGAATACGGCGGCACCGCGGGCCTGGTGACCATCGAGGACGTCATCGAGGAAATCGTCGGCGAGATCGTCGACGAATACGAGCAGGAGCCGGCCAAGCCCATCCGCACCGTCGGCGATCGCGCGTACGAAGTCGAGGCCCGCGTCCGCATCGGCGACCTGAACGCCGAGTTGGGCCTCGGCCTGCCGGAGGGCGAAGACTACGAGACCATCGGCGGCTTCGTCCTCAGCCGCCTCGGCTACATCCCCAAGACGGGCGAGGCCCTCCCCTACGACAACCTGCGGATCACCATCATGGAGGCCGACGAGCGGCACATTGCGCGCGTACGGATTGATGTGGCGGCGCCTGCGAAGAATGACCGATGACCAGGCGCCGATTGCTGTTTGACTGGTCATTGCCGTCCTGAGGTGCGTCATGGCCGTCTGCAAATCCCAGGTCCTAGTCCTCCGCTGCCAGGACTGGAGCGAGACGAGCCAGGTGGTCCACCTGCTGGCCCGCGAAGTCGGACGCCTGCGGTGCCTCGCGAAGGGATCGCGTCGCGGCCTCAACCCCTTCAGCGGGCCGCTGGATCAGTGGGTCCTGGGCGAGGCGGTTCTCAGCATCACCGACCCGAACCGCCTGGCCATCCTGATGGAACTCTACGAGACGGAGCGGTTCGACGGCCTGCGGCGCTCCCTGCCCGCCTACTACGCGGCCTCGTACGCGACGGAACTCGTGACGGCGCTGGTGCCGGAACACGATCCCGAGCCGGCCGTATTCGATCTGATGGCGGCGGCGCTGCGGCTCCTCTCGGAGTCGCAGGCCGAGGCCTGCCGGGCCGTCGCCTTCGCGCTCGGGTGGCGGCTGCTGGCCCTCCTGGGCTACGTGCCGGAAATGGGCCGCTGCGTTGAGTGCCAGGAACCGATCCCTGGCGGCCATGCCGTGGACTACAGCGCCGGCATGGGCGGGCCGCTGTGCGCCAAGTGCCGGCCGGAAAGCCGGACCCACCGCCTCAGCGCCAAGGCGGCCGAGGCGATGGCATTCCTGGCCGCCGCCGACTTCAGCGAGGTCCGCCGCGTGCGGCTGACACCCGCCACCGCTAACCAGATGCGGTCGGTCCTGTCGGCCCGCGTGGCCGAACTGGCAGGCAAGGAACTTTCGGCCGCCAGATACGTTTGACTATACGTAGCCGGGGCCGACGTTATAATGGAGCGGCTACGAGGCGGCTTGGCGCTCCTTGCGCGTATTGTGCCGCCAGCGGGACGGTCAGCCTCTGCAAGCGAAGGTGAGCGCGTGCGACGGTTGCTGACATTACTGGTAATCGCCGGCGTTCTGGCGGGCATCTGCGCGCCGGCGGCCGCCAAGTGGGTGTGGCGCAACGGGCGGTGGGTGTACGAGGAGACGACCGAGCCGGTGCTGCCTGGACAGGCGGAGCCGCCGGCCGAGAAACCACGAGCGCCCATTGCGCCGTCGCCGCCTCCGCCCGAGGAGCCGGGCGAAAAGCCCGCCCCGCCGCCGAAGAGCGAGACCCCCGCGGCGCCGAAGGCCGAAACGCCTGCGGCCCCGGCGCCCAAGTCTCCTGCGGCGCCTGCGGCAGAATCCGTCGGCAAGACCGCGCCCGCGCAGGCGGCGGCCTCGGCCGACGCCGGCAAGGCTCTCGCCTCCCAGCCCTGGTGGAGGCGCGGGTGGTGGTCGTTCGGCGAGAAGACGCCATTCGAGCAGGCGAAGGCCGACTTCGCGGCGGGCAACTACCGGTTGGCCGCCATGAAGTTCAAGGATGCGATCAAGGAGTCGCCGACCGCGCCACATCGCGAGGAGGCAATGTGGATGCGGGCGAGCGCCCTTCTTGCGCTGAAGGAATATTACCATGCCTACGAGCAGTACGAGGAACTGATCACCCAGTACGCGGGGAGCCCGCATTACCGGGACTCGCTCCTGAAGGAGATCGAGATCGCCGAACTCTTCCTGAAAGGCGAGAGGCGCCGGATCTGGGGCATGCCCCTCATGATGCGGGCCGACACCGAGGCCCTCGAGATGCTCCGCAAGGTCTACGAGCATCAGCCGGCGGGGGAGTTGGCGGCCAGCGTCGTCCTGCGGATCGCCGGCTACCACTGGGCCAAGGGCCAGTGGCTGGAGGCCGAGGACTACTACGACAAGTACTGCCGCGAGTATCCCAACGGCCAGGCCGCCCGCGAGGCCGAACTCAAACGGGCCAAGTGCGCTATCGAAAGATGCCGCGGGGCGCGGTATGATACGACGTGCCTGCAACTGGCGTACGACCGGCTGCGGCAGTTCCAGGCCAAGTTCCCCGACGTGGCCGAGCAGGAGAACGTACCGATCCTGCTGGACGAAGTGCGGAACCGGCAGGCCCAGGCGCTGTACGAGATTGCCGCACGGTATCACAGGGCCGGCCAGGTCCTGGCGGCGGCATTTTACGCCGAGCGCCTGCGGGAAAAGTTCCCCGACTCGCCGTGGAACGCCATCGCGGCGGGGTTCATGGCCGACAGCGCGATCCAAGAGGAGCCAGGCAAGTGAACACCACGCGGATACTTCTGGGACTCGTGGCCTCGGCGGCGGTCCTGGCCGCCGGTTGCGGGTACACCATGCAGCCGCTGCACCGGACCGATGTGCGGACGGTGGCGGTGCCCATCTTCGCGTCGAAGGAATTCCGGCGCAACCTCGAGTTCGAACTCACCAAGGAACTCGTCAAGACGATCGAACTCAAGACACCGTACAAGGTGGTGCAGGACCGCCAGCGGGCCGATTCGGAGTTGCGCGGCGAGGTGAGCGCCCTGAGCGCCCCCGTCCTGACCGAGGCCATACGCACCGACCGGCCGCAGGACGTTCAGGTGACCGTCTACTGCTGGTTTGAGTGGAAGGACACCCGGACGGGCGAAATCCTGGCGAAGCGCGAGCGAATCTCCGGCACCGGCAACTACGCCGTGGCCATCGGCGAGACCCTCGACTCGGCCACCAACGAGGCCATCCACCGCCTGGCGGTGAGGATTGTGGAAGCCATGGAGAAGGACTGGTGACGGGCGGCCTTGAGGCCTGCCCCGCGCCAGCCGGGCAGAAAGTTGTGCAATGAGTCAGAACGACTTTGACGAACGGCCGGGCGATTCGGAGGGGCGCCCCCAGGGCCCGCGGTTCCGCGGACTGCTCGGGTGGCTTCTCATCGGGGCCCTGGCGGTCCTCGTCTTCTGGGCCATCGGCAGGGGCTGGTACAGCGAACACGAACTCTCGCGCGAGCAACTCGAACAACTCATGGCCAATCCCGACGCCGCCAAGGAATTCTACTTCCGCGGCGACGTGCTCTACGGCAAGATCAACACCAAGGCCGGGCGGGAGTACGAAAGCCAGTACGGGCCCGGCACGGACTTCACGGTCCATTTCCAGACTTACGAGGTCAAGCCGTTCATCGAACGGATAACCCAGAATCCGAAACTCCTGGCCCTGTTTCACGACGAGAAGAGCCGCAGTTTCACCCCCGAAGACCCGTTCTTCTACAACACGCTCTTTGCCATGCTGCCGTGGATGTTCATCCTGGTGGGCATCTGGTTCTTCGTGTCGCGGCAGATGCGTTCGGCCTCCGGGCCGGGCGGCGTCCTGAGTTTCGGCCGCAGCCGCGCGCGGCTGGCCAAGAAAGAGCGCGTCAAGGTCACCTTCAACGACGTCGCCGGCATCGAGGACGCCAAGGAAGAGGTCCAGGAGATCGTCGAGTTCCTGAAGCACCCCGAGAAGTTCACGGTCCTGGGTGGCCGGATTCCGCGCGGCGTGATGTTGGTCGGGCCGCCGGGGTCCGGAAAGACGCTCCTGGCGAAGGCCATCGCCGGCGAGGCCAACGTGCCCTTCTTCTCAATCAGCGGCTCGGACTTCGTGGAGATGTTCGTCGGCGTCGGCGCCAGCCGCGTCCGCGACCTTTTCCGCATGGCCAAGGAGTCCAGCCCCTGCATCATCTTCCTCGACGAGATCGACGCCGTGGGCCGCAAACGCGGCATGGGGTACACGGGCGGCCACGACGAGCGCGAGCAGACCCTCAACGCCATCCTGGTCGAGATGGACGGCTTCGACACCAACGAGCAGGTCATCGTCATCGGCGCGACCAACCGGCCCGACGTGCTCGACCCGGCCCTGCGCCGGCCGGGGCGGTTCGACCGCGAGGTCGTCGTCCACCTGCCCGACATCAACGAGCGAGAGCAGATCCTCAAGGTCCACGCCAAGAAGATCAAGTTAGACCCAAGCGTGGACCTGGCGGTGGTGGCGCGCGGCACGCCGGGATTCAGCGGGGCCGACCTGGCGGCCATCATCAACGAGGCCGCCATCCACGCCACGCTACAGGGCAAGAACGCCGTCGAGCAGGACGACCTCGAGGAGTCGCGCGACAAGGTCCGCTGGGGCCGCACCAAGCGGTCCCGGGCCATGGACGAGGCCGAGCGCCGCAACACCGCCTACCACGAGGCCGGGCACGCCCTGCTCTCGATCCTGCTGGAGCCCGACGTCGAGCCGCTCCACAAGGTCACGATCATCCCGCGCGGCATCACGCTGGGCGCCACGATGTTCCTGCCCGAGAAAGACAGGTACAACGTGTACCGGCGCCAACTCCTGGGCGAGATCAAGGTGTCGTTCGGCGGCCGCATCGCCGAGGAACTCTTCACGGGCGACATCTCGGCCGGCGCGGCCAACGATATCCGCCATGCCACCCAGATCGCCAGGCACATGGTCTGCGACTGGGGCATGAGCGAACGCATGGGGCCCATCCGCTATTCCCCGAACGAAGAAACGACCCCGTGGGGCGCCGACGTCTACGGACCCAAGGAACACAGCGACGCCACCTCGCACGAGATCGACCAGGAAGTCGAGCACATCATCAGCACCAGTTACCAGGAAGCCAGGGACCTGCTGGAACGCAATCGCGAGGCGCTCCGTCGTGTCGCGGAGGCCCTCCTTAAGCGAGAGGTCTTGACCGCCGACGAAGTCCGACGGACACTTGCCGACCTGCCGCTCGCCAAGCCGGAACGAACGGCCGCCGGCCCCGCGGCGCCTCCGGCGGCGCCGGGCCAGGCCGCTTCGTGAGACCGCGAGGGACCGCCACGTGCTTTCCGTCAGGCTGAACACCCGAGTGGTCGCTGCCATGGATATGACGCCTCTCATTGACGAACTGCGCTGGCTCGCCCCCGGCGCCGACGCGCGCCGGGCCGACGTCATGGCCTTGGCGATCGATCGACTCACCCCGCACGAAGACGAGGCCGTGGCGGCGGCCTCGCGCGGCGCGCCCGAGGTGGCCGTTCATCGCGCGGCCGCCCGGCACGAGCGCGGCGGCGGGAGGGCCCTGCTCGTCGGCCCGCGCGACGCCTTGCGGACGCTCCTTGAGCGGCTCGATGGGGCGCCCGCCGACCTGCCGGCTATCGCCGCGGAGATCCGCCTGGCCCTCGACGGCTACGGGCGCCGGCACTTCGACCTTCGCCTGGGTTCGCGGCGGTTGGCGGTGGGCCCGAAGCCCGCGATCATGGGCGTCGTGAACGTCACGCCCGACAGTTTCAGCGACGGCGGCCGCCACTTCGCCCGCCAGGAAGCCATCGCCCACGGGGTGCGCCTGGCCCGGGAGGGCGCCGACCTGATCGACATCGGCGGCGAATCGACCCGCCCCGGCAGCGACCCCGTAGGCGAAGCCGAGGAACTCGCCCGCGTCATCCCGGTCATCGAGGCCCTGGCGCCGCGCGTGCCGGCCGCCTTGAGCATCGACACGCGCCATGCCCGCGTGGCCCGCGAGGCGGTCCGCGCCGGCGCGTCGCTCATCAACGACATCACCGGCCTCCAGGGCGACCCCGACATGGCCGGCGTCGCCGCCGAGACCGGCGCCGGCGTGGCCATCATGCACATGCTGGGCGAACCGAAGACCATGCAGATCGACCCCCAGTACGATCACCTGATGGCCGACATCTGCCGCTACCTGCGCCGCGGCCTGGCCCGCGCGGCGGCGGCGGGGGTGCCCGACGACGCCATCCTGGTCGACCCCGGCATCGGCTTCGGCAAGACGCTGGAGCACAACCTGGCGATCCTTGCGCGCCTTGGCCAACTGCGGACGCTCGGCCGGCCCATCCTCATCGGCCCCAGCCGCAAGCGGTTCATCGGCCAGTTGACCGGCGTCGATACGCCCGCCCAGCGGACCTGCGGCACCGCCGCCGCCTGCGCCCTGGCCGTGGCCGCCGGGGCGCTCGTCCTGCGCGTTCACGACGTCGCCGAGATGAAACAGGCCCTGGCCGTGGCGTCGGCCATCGCCCACGCCGGCGAGGAGGCGCCATGAACGACATCCTCAACTACCTCTCTCGCCTCTATCACACGTTCACGCCGAAAGACGCCCTCGAGGCGCTCCTCATCGGCCTCGTCATCTACTTCATCTACCGCAGTTTGCGCGGCACGCGCGGGGCACGCGTCGTCCGCGGGTTCGTCTTCCTGCTCGTGACCAGTTTCGTGCTGCTGCGGTTGCTGTCGGATTACCTGCACATGGAGCGGCTGAAGTTCCTGTACACGGCCCTCGTGACCGTCATGCTGTTCCTGGCGATCATCGTGTTCCAGCCGGAACTGAGGCGGAGCCTGATGCGGCTGGGCGACAACCCCCTCTTTCGGCTGTTTCTGAAAGAGGGGGCGTCGGCATTCGTCGACCGCATCGTCCGGTCGGTCGCCACGCTGAGCGGGAACCGCATAGGCGCCATCATCGCCGTGGAGCGCGAGGCCCGCCTGGGGGCCATCAGCGAGACCGGCATTTCGCTCGACGCCGAACTGACGAGCGACCTCCTGACCACGATCTTCTGGCCCGGCTCTCCGCTGCACGACATGGGCGTCATCATCCGGGGCGGGCGCATCGCCGCCGCCGGCTGCGAGTTCCCCCTGTCGCACCAGGCGATCATCGACCCGCACCTGGGCACGCGGCACCGGGCGGCCGTCGGCCTGACCGAAGAGACCGACGCCGTCGTCATCGTCGTCAGCGAAGAGACCGGCCGCATCTCGCTGGCCGAGGGCGGCCAACTCGAAGGCCCCCTGACGCCCGAGCAACTCGGCGAGCGCCTGATGGCGCTCCTGCGCGGCGCGGGGGCGCCGTACACCGAGCATTCCCTGTCGACGCGCAACGAACCCGCGCCGAACGAGCCTGAACCCGGGGAGCCCACAGACTCCGCCTCGTCATGAGCGAACGCATCCGATCCATCCTGGCCGTCATCGTACTTACGATCGCGGTCTGGGTCTGGGCCGACCTCGAACAGCCGAAGCCCGGAGAGACGCAGGTCCCGGTCAAAGTCATCGTGCCGGCCGACTACGTGGTCCGCAGCGTGACCCCGGAATACGTCACCGTGAAGTTCATGGGACCCCTCGGGCAGGTTGAGGACCTGAAGACCTCGCCCGAAGACAACGTGTGCCGCTTCGTCCTCACGGAGGCCGACCTCAAGGCCAGCCGCCTGACGCTTCACGCGCGCGACGGGTTCCGGCACCTGGCGAAGCGGCGGATCGTCGTCACCTCCATCAAGGACGATCACGACGAGGCCAGCGACCGCGATATCCAGATCGTCGTGGACCACATGGCCCGCCTGAACGACATCCCCGTGACGGTCAGCGTTCCGCAGGGCGTTCAGGCTTCCGTATCGCCGCCTGAACCGGCCCGGGTCAGTGCCCGTGTGGCGGAGTCGCTGCTGCTGAAGGTCCCCGCCGCCAAGCAGTCGGCCGTGGCGATCCTGCCCGTTGACCGCCTGTCGGAGAACCAGGAAGTGACGCTCGACGTGCCGCTTGAACCGCGTCTCGGCGGCGCCGACGGCGTCGAGGCGGTCTTCGAGCCGTCGTTTGTCAAGATCACCGCCAAACTCCAGTCCAAGCCCATCACGAAGGTCTTCCCGCGGATGCCCGTGCTGATCAGCGCGACCGAAGACGTCCTCCGCAAGTACCGCATCGTGTTTCAGCAGCCGGAGAACGACCTGTGGGTCGAGTTGGAGGTGCAGGGGCCGGCGCCCGACGTCGAAAAACTCAAGGCCCAGGACCTGCGCGTCCTGCTGGTCCTGACGAGCCAGCACACGCCGAACCCGGGGTCGTGGCTTCCGGGGGAACTGACCGTTGTGGGCCTCCCGCCCAACGTCAGACTCGCCAAGCCGCTGCCGGCCATCAACTTCAACCTCGAGAAGCCGCCGGAGAAGCCGCCGGAGAAGGCGCCGGCGCCGTAAGCCGCAAGGAGGATGCTTTCATGCCGCAGGTCGCCAGAGGCGACGCGCCCGCCCCGGATGCCTGGGCCGCCGCCGCCCAGGCCATCGGCCGCCGGGCCCGCGCTGCCGCCAGGCAACTGGCCGCCGCCGGCACGCATGCGAAGAACCTTGCGCTGGGGGCGATGGCCGGGGCCATTCGAGCCCGGGCCGCCGATATCCTCAATGAGAACGCCGCCGATGTCGCCGCCGCAACGCAGGCGGGCACCAGCGCCGCCCTCGTCGACCGCCTGGCGCTCACGCCGGACCGGCTGGACAAGATGGCGCGGAGCCTCGACGAAATCGTGGACCTCAGGGACCCCGTCGGCGAGATCCTCGAAGGGTACGTCCGGCCCAATGGCCTCCAGATCCAGCGGGTCCGCGTGCCGCTGGGCGTGGTGCTGGTCATCTACGAGTCGCGGCCCAACGTGACGAGCGACGTGGCGGCCCTATGCCTGAAGAGCGGCAACGCCGCCATCCTGCGCGGCGGCAAGGAGGCGCTCCGGTCAAACCTGGCCATCCACCGCGCCCTGGCCGAGGCCGTCCAGGCGCAGGGCCTCTCGGCCGACGCCGTTCAGATGATCGACAGCCCCGACCGCGCCCTGGTCACGGCCCTGCTGAAGGAGTCGCGCTACATCGACGTGGTGGTGCCGCGCGGGGGCGAGGAACTCATCCGGGCCGTCGCCCGGGAATCGGCCATCCCGGTCATCAAGCATTACAGGGGCGTCTGCCATGTCTACGTCGACGACCTGGCGGACCTCGACATGGCCGAGGCCATCTGCTTCAACGCCAAGGTTCAGCGCCCGTCGACCTGCAATGCGATGGAGACCCTGCTGGTCCACCGGAACGTGGCCGCCCGGTTCCTGCCCCGCGTCTGCCGGCGGCTGGCGGAGGCCGGCGTCGAAATCCGCGGTTGCCGGCAGACCCGCCGCTTCTGGCCCGACGCCAAGCCCGCCACCGAAGACGACTGGCACGCCGAGTACCTCGATCTTATCCTTGCCGTCCGCGTCGTCGACAGCGTCGAGGCGGCCATCGACCACATCGCCGAGTACGGCTCGAACCATACCGACGCCATCGTGTCCGAAGACATCCGCCACGTCCAGCAGTTCATCCGCGACGTCGATTCGTCGAGCGTCATGGTCAACACGTCGACGCGGTTCTCCGACGGCGGCGAGTACGGGCTGGGGGCCGAGGTCGGCATCTCGACCGATAAACTCCACGCCCGAGGCCCGATGGGGTGCCGCGACCTGACCACCTACAAGTGGCTCGTCTTCGGGTCGGGCCAGTTGCGCACGTAGCGGTCCGTCACACTTCTCGTGTCAGTTGACCTGGATGACGCCGGGGGCAAGACGGCCCGCTGCGCGCATGCGGTTTCTGGCCGCTGCAGGGCACCTCCTGCGCGGTGGGTCGGGAGACCCACCGCGTATGGCGTCAAGTGGCGCTGTAGTACCAGCCCGCGGCACGTGAAAAAGGGCCCACGCCCCCTGCCCGGGCCGATGTGGGCAAGAGCCCCTCCCCCCGGCATGGCAGAAGATTGGCCCGTTTCGACGCATATTTCATTGCCTTTATGCCATCTTTGTGCTATTATTCCGTAGGCCACATCGCTTTAAGCCACGGGGGACTGTTCGTCGTTTCCGGGCCGAAGGAGAGGGAGGCTGCGTCTTGTCCAGACTCGGCGGTCGGCGTCCAGCCTGGCCCGCTCTTGAGTCCCTGGAGCCGCGAACGCTCCTCAGCGCCCTTTCCGTCGACAACCTGGTCGCCCTCGAAGGCAACTCCGGCGCCAAGGACTTCGCTTTCGAGGTCACTCTCTCGGAACCGGCGGCCCAGGTTGTGACCGTCCATTTCCGCACCCACGACGGCACCGCAGTGGCGGGAGATGACTACCTGGGCGTCACGGACGGCCTGGTAACGATCCCGGCGGGCGAGACCCGCGGCACGGCGACTGTCGCGGTGACCGGCGACAGTATCGTCGAGCCGTTCGAGACGTTCTCCGTGGAACTGTTCAACCCCGCCGGCGCCTCCATCGGCGGCGGCCTGGCCACGGGGGCGATCCTGAACGACGATCGGACGCCCGGCGCGCTCCAGGCCTGGGGCGACAACACGTACGCACAGACGAACGTCCCGGCCGGCAACAACTTCGTCGCTATCGACGCCGGCGAGCTCCATGGCATCGCCCTTAAGGCCGACGGATCCCTGACGGCCTGGGGCGACAACGCTTACGGCCAGACCGATTTCCCGGCCGGCAACGACTTTGTCGCCATCGCGTCGGGGTACGTCCACAGCCTGGCGCTCCGGTCCGACGGATCCCTGGCGGCCTGGGGCGCGAACGCCAACCAGCAGACCGACTTTCCGGCGGGCAACGATTATGTCGCGATCGCCGCCGGAGGCGCCTTCAGCGTAGCCCTGAAATCCGACGGATCCCTCATCGCCTGGGGCGATGGCACGTACGGCCAACTGGCGGTCTCGCCCGGCAACCACTTCGTGGCCGTGGCCGCCGGCAGCACGTTCGCACTGGCCTTGAGGTCCGACGGATCGCTGGCCGGCTGGGGGTCAGGCCCCCCGGTGGACAGCCTCCCCTCGGGGAACGACTTCGTCGCCATTGCGGCCGGGGCGAACCATGGCCTGGCACTCAAAGCCGACGGTTCGCTCATCGCGTGGGGGGGCGACAATCACTACGGGCAGACGAACTTCCCGACGGGCAATGACTTCGTCGAGATCGCGGCGCGCGGCCTCAACAGCCTGGCGGTCAGGGCCGACGGCAGCATCGAGGCCTGGGGACACAACGCCTTCGGCCAGAACGCCGTCCCGTCGGGCAACGTCTTCGGCGCCGCCGCCACGGGCGGGCGGTTCGGCCTGGCCATTGAGAAGTGGATCATCCAGATCAACCTGGAGTTGCCCGGCCCGACGCCGACGTTCACCGAACAGGGGCCGTCGGTCATCCTGGACAACGCGGCCATCGTCGGCCCGCCGAGCGGCACGGATTTCGGCGGCGGCGCACTGGCCGTCAGCATCACGGCGGGGGCGACCGCCGACGACCGCCTCGGCATCAACAACCAGGGCACCGGCGCCGGCCTGATCGGCATCTCGAGTTCCCAGGTGACTTACGGCGGCGTGGTCATCGGCCTCTGGGCGGGCGGCTCCAGCGGCACGAAGCCCCTGACCATCAACCTGAACGCCAACGCGACCCAGGAAGCCGTCCAGGCGCTCGCCCGGAACATTCTCTTCTCGAACGTCTCGCGCAACCCCGCCACCAACGCCCGGACGGTGCGGTTCGTGGTGAACGACGGGCACGGCGCCGTCAGCCCCCGCGTCTCTAAGAGCATCGAGGTGCAGGCGATCAACGATGCGCCCCGGATCACCGTCCCCGCCGGCCAGGCCGTCGACGAGGACGCGACGCTGGTCTTTTCGGCCGCTACGGGCAACGCCATCCTCGTGGCCGACGTCGATGCCGGCGGCGGGGCCGAGCAGGTCGCCCTGGATATCACGGACGGCGTCCTGGCCCTCGGCAGCACGGCGGGCCTCGACTCGGTCATCGGCAACGGCACGTCCTCGATCACCCTCGTCGGAACGATCGCCAGTCTCAACGCCGCCCTCGACGGCCTGACGTTCAGCCCGACCGCCAACTACAGCGGCCCGGCCACCCTACAGGTCGCCATCGACGACCAGGGCCGCACCGGCAGCGGCGGCCCGCTGACCGATGCCGAGGCCGTCGCCGTCACGGTACGCCCGGTCAACGACGCACCGACGGCCGACGATGGGAACGCGGAACCCGAGGAGCATCAGCCGATCCTCATCACGCTGGCCGCCCACGACGTCGAGACCCCGCCCGACCAGTGGGTCTTCACGATCACCGCCGGGCCGGAGCACGGCGCACTCGGCCCGGTCGTCGGAAACCAGGTGACCTACACCCCGGCTGACCACTACCACGGGCCCGACGGTTTCACTTACACCGTGACCGACAGCGGCGACCCCGCAGGCACGCACGCCAACCCCGGCGACCTGACCAGCAACACGGCCACCGTTTGGATCACCGTCTACCCGGTCAACGATGTGCCGACGGCTTACGGCCAGCAGGTGCACGTGAACAAGAACGGCTCGGTCGAGATCTCCCTCCGGGGCAGCGACGTCGAGACGCCGGAGAGCCAGTTGAGGTTCACGCTCTCAACGCCCACCCAGGGGTCCCTGACGCTCATCGGCCCGAGGCTCTACCTGTACCAGCCCGTGGCCAACTACGAGGGGCCGGACAGTTTCACGTACACCGTGACCGATAACGGCGATCCCCCGGGCAGCCACCTGAACCCGGGAGACCGGACCAGCCCCCCGGCAACGATCAGCGTCACGGTCGACCCGTTCAACGTCAGGCCCACCGCCGCGCCCCAGTCGGCGGCCACCGACGAGGACGTGCCCAAGGATATTACATTGGGGGGCGCCGACGTCGAGACGCCCCTCGATGACCTGGTCTTCACGATCACCACCCCGCCTCAGCACGGCACCCTCGGCCCGCTGGTCGGCCGCCAGGTCACCTACACGCCGACCGGCCACTACAACGGGCCCGACAGTTTCAAGTTCACGGTGACCGATAGCGGCGACCCGGCGGGCAGCCACTCCAGCCCCGGCGACCTGGCCAGCCTGCCGGCCACCGTGGACATCACCGTCATGCCGGTGAACGATCCGCCGGTGGCGCTGGACCAGGCGATTAACGTGAACAAGGGCGGCTCGGTCGAGATCGTCCTTCATGCAAGCGACGTCGAGACGCCGGAGGCCGACCTGGTGTTCACGCCCTCGGACCCCGTCAACGGGTCCCTGACGCTCCTGGGCCCGGCCCATTACCTGTATCAGCCGGCGCCCGGCTACATGGGGGCGGACAGTTTCACCTTCACCGTGACCGACAGCGGCGACCCGGCGGGCAGCCACTCTAACCCCGGCGACCTGACGAGCGGCCAGGCCACCGTCACCATCCAGATCTGCGAGGTGCGGACGCTGCCGTCGGGCAAGAAGATTACGTATGTCGACGGCAACAATAAGACCGTGACCGTGGCCCTGACCGGCCCCGGTTCCGCCACCCTCTTTTTCGAGCATGCCGAGCCGTGCGACGTGACCGAGATCCAGTTGACCGACACCACCGAGAAGTCTGCGCTCAAGATCACGACGCTCGCGGGCGTGGTCACGACCATCGGCCGGATCACGGTCACGGGCGCCCTTGCGAGCCTGACGGCCGCCACGACGCACCTGACGGCCCTCGGCGTGGACCAGACACTCGCAGCGCTCACCCTCGGCGACGTGGACGGCGGCGGGACGATCCGGATCGGCGGCACAGCCACGAGCAAGACCGCCGTCACGATGAAGTTCGGCAAGGTCGCCGACACGAGCGTCGTCTCCGGCATGCCCATCGGGTCGCTGACGGCCGTCCAGTGGCGCGAGACCGACGGGACGCCCGACACGATCTCTGCGCCGCGTCTCGGCACGCTCGCGATCGCCGGCAACACGCTGAAGAAGATTTCGGGCGACCTGGGGGCGGGGCTGGTGCTGACGGGCGAAGGCATAACGGGTACGGTGAAGGCCCTGGGCGCCGCGACCGTCAAGGGCGTGGTGGCGCCGAGCACGTGGGACATCAGCGGTCCGGTGGGGACGGTGGCCCTGAGCGGTGCTGTGGGCCTGGCGGGCCAGCCGTGGGAACTCACGGGTGCGACGACGCTGGGCACTCTGACGCTGGGCGACGTGGCCGACGCCGTGGTGGCGGTGAGCGGGAAAGTGGGGGCGGTCAAGGCGGTCCGGTGGCTGGAAGGGTCTCTGGCGGGGAGCCTGGTCGCGTCCATCACGACGACGGGCCTGGCGGCGACTAAGACTGCGCCGGCCATTGCCGGCGACTTCGGGGCCGGCGTGACGGTCTCTGGCGTCGGGCTGGCGGCGACGGCCAAGGCGTTGGCGACGGCAAGCATCAAGGGGGCGGTGGCGCCGAGCACGTGGGACATCGGCGGTCCGGTGGGTACGGTGACCCTGAGCGGGGCGGTGGGCCTGGCGGGCCAGCCGTGGGAACTCAAGGGTGCGACGACGCTGGGCACTCTGACGCTGGGCGACGTGGCCGACGCCGTGGTGTCGGTGAGCG
>Ga0315276_10001793_pt1 | contig 19332 bp, 17 predicted proteins | sample YL17G05_0_MG_FD_204542 | JGI IMG/M metagenome (GOLD analysis project Ga0315276, IMG submission 204542) | Sediment microbial communities from Yellowstone Lake, YNP, Wyoming, USA - YL17G05_0 | ecosystem: Environmental > Aquatic > Freshwater > Lake > Sediment | place: USA: Wyoming | collected... | reverse complement strand
GAATCTGATCAATATTCTTTTTGCTCAATTGAAAATAGCGGCTGAATAGAACGTCGTCTTCATATCCGCCTCTTTCTCTCTCGGCAAAATCGGGAATATGCAGCAATCCGCGGGCATAGCATACCGTTCTGACAGTAACAGCAATCCCTCTCTGCAGTAAGCGCTCACTTATCTCGCGATCGTTCAGGGAATTCGTGGATTGATTTATCATTTCCCTGATAACAAATGAGCAAGACCTCCGGTTGGAAACAAACAGACTGCGCAAACTCATGTTTCTGCCTTTCGGCGTCTTCACCCAGAGCACGGCAAGCAGCCTTGATAACCGCGAAATATCGAGATACCGCAAGGGATACTCTGTAAGGAACCGTTTCAAGCCCAACGGCCTTAAATCCGTTTCCCGTTCGGTCAGCCAATACCGCTTTTGGCGCCGCAATAAGCTCCGCATGATATGCCGCGAAAACCGGTTGCGGGTATTTATCCAGCACAGGGAACATATTGTCCGCAGGTCGGCGCCGGCCGGAACCGGAAATATTTCCGTAAAGCAATGATCGTCAATTTCACCCACCGGATTGCGGCCGGAAATTTTCACGCGGGCGAAAACCGTCTCCCTGGTTTGACCGCGATCATATCTCCGGGAAGCAGCCGGAGCGCCGCATACGGAGGCAATATACTCCCGATATTTCGTCATCGGCATGGAGAGAACTCCGGAAAATATTATTTTGCTGATTTTTTCTTCAGGTTTATTTCCCGGTTTCATGCTTCCTCGAAATTCTTATCTCTTTTATATTTTCATCCCCCATGTCGGCCTTGATTTTGTCAATGATGAGGTTTTCCAGTTCATCTTCAGCAAAACCTAAACGCCCGGCGTATCCGCTCACCAGCTCCCGGAAGGCCTGGTTCTGACGGAGCAATTCCATCTTACGGGAGAAAACCAGCACGCCTTCCGGAATGAACCGGAAAATATCTTCCACTACTTTGCGGGAACGCTCTTCCAGACGGCGTTTCTCCTCCTCCGCCCGATTGCGCTCGGTGATGTCTTTAACCGATGCAAAATAACTGATTACATTGCCTTGCTTGTCCTTGACCCAGGAGGGGCTGACGATTACTGGAAAGCGCTCGCCATTTTTCCGCATGAAAGTCAATTCAACGTCGCTGAATTCGCCCCGCAAGGTCTTCTGGAATCCCTTCTCTATCTCTTCGTATGCCTCCGGTGGCCAATAGGGGTGCGGCAGCCCAACTCCGATGAGTTCCTCTCTTGAAAACCCAGTCATCTGACAAAAAGCAGCATTGACATCAATCTGAACGCCGTCACTATCCAGTACCGAAAACCCATCCAGCATCGAAGAAATGAGGTTTTCTGCGAATTCTTTACTTTCCCGCAGCGCCTCCTCCGCCTTCCTGCGCTCGGTAACATCGCGAGCGTACAGATTGGCATAACCGGCATCAACAACCGGGACAACGGAGAACGAATATATCTGCCGGCGGTGCTCTAAATCCAGCCTTCGAGTTGATCCGTTGTCCAGGACCTGGAGAGCGACCTCCCGCAGCATGAGAGGGGTTGCCTTACCTACTTGCAGATGCCACTCCGGTAGTAGGTTCAGTCCGGCCTGGTTGATGTAAAGCAGCGTGCCATCTCGGGCGATGCGCAAGATCGGCGCGGGGTTTTCGGCTGGGAACTTTGCTAGGCTTTGTATTTCTTCCTCGGCCCGCTTGCGCTCGGTGATGTCCTTTCCAAATACCGAAATGCCTATGACGGCGCCATCGCGTTTGAGAGTCTTGAAATTCAATTCCATAATTTGCGAGCGTGTTTTTCCCACATATTCCGTTTTGTAACTGCCTTCCAGTAGCGCTCGCCTGTATAAATCATTCCATTCCTCCACAAAATCAGGTCTTGGGTAAAGGTCTTCCGGAGTCATGCCTGTCTTGATGTGGATACCTCTTGTGTCGAGAAAATTATCTCTCAACCGTTTGTTGAATGTCAGTAGCCCGAAACGCTCTGGATCAACGGACCAAATAAAATCATTTGTACTTTCGATAACAGCGCTTAAAAGCAACTGGGTATCCAATAATTTATCCTCCGCCCGCTTGCGCTCGGTTATGTCATTGTAGATTGCGACTATCTCACCAGTGGGCAATTTAAAAACCCAACTTTCTCGCCAACTTCCGGGATCCTTTTCATCTTTGTAAATGTTCTCGGGGAAATACTCCGGTTTTCCGGTTTGCCACACTCTCTGGAATACCTCAAAGACTCCAAACGCTTTCACCCCGGGAAATGCCTCGGAAACACGCTTACCGAGGATGTCTTTCCTGCTGACTTTCTCTATCTTCTCCGCCGCGGGGTTGAAATCCCTGAATATGAAATCCCCGCCGTTATCGATGGCTTCATACACCGCAACTCCGCTGCTCATTCGCTTGAAGAGCTCCCGGAACCGCACCTCGCTCTCGCGCAGCGCCTCCTCCGAGTGCTTGCGGCGCAAGGACGCGGTCGCTAGGAAAAGGAAATTCTCTAATATTTCCTTCGGCAGATCGGGTTGATCCTTGCTCATCGCGAGCAGGGATGAACCGTATAGTTTCCCCTCAATGAGATAGGCTAATCCGATGAACCGGTCCGCCTTGAGCAATGCCTGTATCGTCGCTTCCACTGGATGCGAGATGGCCCCAAAGGACGCCTCGTATAGGGTTCTACGCATCCCGATGCTTTCCTTGGTCATCTCTCGGTACATCTCATCGCTGACGACAGCGTGGATTTTGTTCACTTGTTTGCCGAGCAGGTTAACGACTTTTTCGAGCAGCCCGGGCTCCAGTTCAATATGTTTGGGGGTTAATGTTCGATTTTCAGGGTTGTATTCGGAGAATGTCGCCGCCACGGCCCCGGTAAATTCTTTAATCCGCTTGGTAATGAACACTTCGAGATTATCTTCCGGTGACAACATCGACAATTCGATGGAAAAATGGTTGAGTTTTGACAATGCATCATTCTGCTGCGCCAGCGCCTCCTCCGCCCGCTTGCGCAGGTCGGCGGAATCATCGTGCCCGGTTTTCTTCTTTTTGGTCATCTTGCGCCTCTTTTAATCATCATCGCCCCATGGGATCACTCGGCCGACTCTTCGTCTCGTCTTCACCAGGGTGAACCGGAAGGTTGTGCCCTTGCCGGGACCTTCCGATTCCACCCAGATCCTGCCGCCGTGCACCTCCACGATCCGCCGCACCAGCGCCAGGCCGATGCCTGTGCCCTCCGAGTCGAGATTACTCACGCCCACACTCCATACTCAAAGCCGCGGCACGATTTCGCGTTCGACAACCGCAATGCCTGCTTCGAAATTGTAATCTGCTACGACGGGCAACAAATCCCCAATATCGGCCGTGAATCCCGGATGCCGACGCTTCGCCGCCAGGTTCTCGACAAATTCCGCGCGACTCACCTGGAGGCCCGCGAATTCCATATATTTTCGAAATGTGCCGACGATCTGTTGTCCATCGGCCTTCCCTTCGGTCAGCCCGAGCCACAGATCGAACAGGTCCCGGCCTTTCCGGCGCTGATACAGGGCGCGAAGCTTGGTCGCCAGAAGCTCGTTCAGGCTGAATGTGGAAATGTCGCAATGCCCCGTGAACCAGGGCGACGTGATGGAGAACGGCTTCTTCTGCGCGCCCAGCACGATAAAATGTTCCCTGGAGTTGATCTCTACTTTCAGCTTTAGGGGAATGACCGGAGGACTTTCGGACATCATGCGGTACGTCAGAGTGACCACACCCGGGCCTTGCTTCCTCTGCGGCGTCCCGAGGATGGGCGTCAGTGTATCCCTCAGGGCATCAAAGATGGGCCCGATGGGCCCTCCTTCGATCTGCACGAGATCAATATCTTCCGAATAGCGGCGCGGCGGGCTGAAGAACAGCTTGTGCATCGCCGTGCCACCGCGTAACACAAGGTGCTTCGACAAAACGGGATTGTTGAAGATTTCGACCATCGCGCGGCAGATGATCAAATCCTGCTCGACCTTTGCATCCGAACGCCAGGGGGCCTGCGCCCGCCACGCGTTGATGTAGGCCCTTGGAATCACGTCAAATCCCCCTCGACCTCCGAGTTGATCCAGAGGTTCCATCGTTTATCGCGTATCGATCCCCGCAGCGGCAGGGAAGGTTCAAGCTTGGTCGGCAACGGCTTCTGCTTTGAAACCCAACAAGCCAACCGGCCGGCTTTTGCGGCGAAGGCGCTCTTCTCCAACAGCCAACCCAATCGCTGCGCGGTGGCGACATGGCCGTCGATCTTCGCCGCCCCCACCAGCTTGATCGGGCTCAGAACTTCACCGAGTTCCTGCAGCACGGTCAGCACCTGGTCCAGCCCGCCAACCCGACGGCTGTATCGAATCAGGTCAATCGCGGTTGCCTCGGGGGTCGAAACGGGAATATAGCCGGTCACGCCCTTGAACTGCTGAACCGGGGTTTCCTTAAGCTTGCTCTTGACCAGGAAACGTATGCCGACACCCCGGCATGCGATGTCACGCAGAGGACGGTCAGTAACCACTTGATATCGCTGGGGACGCTGATGGGCGGCGCCGTGGTGTTCCGCCGCGCTGAGCGCGCCAACGTAGAAAGGCCGCCCCAAGTGCTCCATGAGCTTCACGATGAACCAGTCGGCAGGTACCACTCCCACGGCGGCATACTCCAGCGGCACGACGACATAGAACTTGCCATGGATTCGAGCAATCTTCTTCCTGGAGGACAGCCGACCGGCCGACCGATTGAAGGCCTTTCGGTTCAGGCCGAAAGCCTTCATGGCCTCGTCCCGAGTGAACGAATACCGCCCCTGGGAGGGCAACGCCTCAACCCAAGCTTTAAAAGCTCCATATTGCTTGCTTCCAGGCGCTTTCATTTAGTTACCCGTCTAAGTATCTGTTTGCATATGTATACATATATCGTATCCAAATGTAAATATCAACTTATTCGGCCGACTCCCCGTCTCATCTTCGCCAGGGTGAAGCGGAACGTCGTGCCTTTGCCGGGGCCTTCCGAATCGACCCAGATCCTGCCGCCGTGCACCTCCACGATCCGCCGCACCAGCGCCAGGCCGATGCCTGTGCCCTCCGAGCCGGGATCGAGCTTATGGAACAGGCCGAAGAGCATCGGCCAAAACTGGGGATCGATTCCGTTATCGCGCACAAACAGCGCCGGCTCCTCGCCGATCTCGACACGCAGCGCCAACTCATCGCCCATGAACTTGACGGCGTTATCCACGAGGTTCATGAAGATTTCCGTTAAGCGCGCCCGCGCGGCGTCCAGTTCCGCCTGGGCCCGGCGCAATTCCTTATTGTCAGTCATAGAAGGGATCCTTCCCCTTCAAACGCTTCTTCGTGGTCCCCGGAGGTAGGAAATTGTCACCCGTTACCACGCTTTTCCCGGTCTTTTGCTCCAGGTCCAGGCGCGCTTTCTTTGCGATTCCGCCGCCCTTCCTGCCCGCCTCGGCGTTTTTGGTCAGTCCGGTGGCTCCAACACTTGCGGCGATCTGGCGGGTGGAGAGTTCCGCCAGTGCGGTGAAGATCAGCTCCGCCTCGCTCATGTGGTCGCGCAGGTTCTGGGTCTTCAACCCTTTGATGTTCTTGTGATCTTTAACCGTCAGGTCCGACCATTCCTGGTGGATAATATTGGTCAGGGTGGCGTATTCGTCCTCGCCCTCGATCTCGTGGTCTTTCCAGTAGTCGGTGAGCTTGTTGCGGGTTTCTTGTCCCATCATCCGCTGCTGAATCCACTTTTCGCTGCGGCCGTGCTGTTGCCAGTATTCGCGGGCCCGGTCGAGTGAGCGGGCGGGATCGCTCATGTCCTGAATCCGCTCGTAACCGACCTTGGCCAGCCAGAGCTTGATGGGTTCCGCCTTTGGACTTGGCACCGACTGGATGAGCCGGAGAAGTGTTTCGGGGTTGGCCACATCGGTGAGCCGCATTTTGCCGTCATCGGCGATCATTTTCAACCGGTTACATTTTGTAACCACTTCACTGCCTTCTTTGTTCAGCCGATTTTTCAATACTTTCCAATAATTCCTTGCCGCTTGGTAGTCCGGCTGCTGAATCAATGCTTGAACAATATCCACGACAGAGAAAAACCAGGTTTCGGTTTTCTCGTCGTAAATCCTGCGGATTTTGAAATTCTCGAAGACGGCTAACGTGTTATTCATTGGTCACGCTCCTCGTTCTGCATCTCCAGTTCGATCTGATGCACCCTCAGTTCATGAAACGTCCGCCTGGTGTCTTAGCCATTTCTTTCGCCACTAGTCGCCCCTCCTGTTATCAACCGCGAATGCACGCGAATAATGAATCTTTTCAATCACTCGACCGTTCCGGCGTCGCATAGATGACGCGGTTTCGCCCTCCGGCTTTGGCTTGATAAAGCGCGGCATCCGCCGCGGCGACGAGGGCATCCACGGTGCTTTGGCCCGTCCCAGGGGCCACTCCGATGCTGACCGTCAAAGACACTATCCCCGCGTTCGTTGTGATCTCGGTCTCAGCGATCCGGGCCCGCAGGCGTTCATAAAGGCTCTCGCTTTTCGACCCGATGGATCCCGAGACGATCACGAGGAACTCCTCTCCGCCGTACCGGCCGACGCGGTCGTATTCCCGCAATCCGCCTTGAATGCACCGGGTGAAAGCGACCAGCGCTTCGTCTCCAGCCTGATGTCCGTGAGTGTCGTTGATGTTCTTGAAATGGTCGATATCCAACATCCCAACGCTTAGGCTTTCCTTTTTCCGTCCTGCCCGCGAAATCTCCTCTTTAAGCCTGTCCCGGATGGCCCGGCGGTTGAAGACGCCGGTCAGGAAATCGTGCGTCGCCTGATACTTCAAGGCGTCCTGCGCTTCCAGCAGACGGAACTGCATCTCCAGCATGCGTTGACCCACCCTGATCCTGGCCTGCAATTCCTCGTTATCATAGGGCTTGGCCACATAGTCATTGGCTCCGGCCTCCAGACCCTGAACGATGTCGCCTTTCTCGCCCCGGGCCGTCAGGAGAATGACATAAGGAGGATTGTTCGAGCCGATCTTTCTTAGGCGCCGGCAGATTTCCAACCCGTCCATGCCCGGCATGTTCCAATCGAGAAGAACGAGCCGGGGCGCATCGGGCCGTTGAAGGACGTCCCAGGCCGCGCCGCCGTCTTCCGCGACGACGGGATCGAAGCCGCACTTTTTCAGGACCGCGGTCAGGATGCTCCGCGAGGTGAAATCGTCTTCGGCGATCAGGATCTTCATGTCGCCTGCTCCCTCATGCGTATTTTCAGGAGATCGAACTGCCGTTCCAGTTCGGGCACGAGGGCGGCGAGCTCTTCCCTTCGGCCGGCATTGCCGGCCTTCTCCATCTCAGAGGCCACGGCGCTAAGTGCCATGCCGCCCACGTTGGCCGCCGCGCCCTTGATGGCGTGCGCCTGACCCCCGGCCGATCCGGCGTCACCCTGGTCGAGGTGTGTCCTCATGGTGCGAATCCGCTTGGGAATGTCTTCCAGAAAGCCCGCGATGATGTCCTTGGCCAGGTCATCGTCACCCATCAGCCGGGCCATGAACGCTTGCCGGTCGAAAACGGGCGGGCCTGCGGAAGGTTCGACCGCTCCTCTAGGCGCGGCGACCGCGGGCGATCGTTCCTGGGGGGTCTCCCCCCATTTCTCGAGCGCCTCCGCCAGGGCCTGTGGCGCGATCGGCTTGGAGATATAATCGTCCATGCCCGCTTCGAGGCAGCGCTCGCGGTCGCCTTTCATGGCGTGGGCGGTCATGGCGATGATGGGAATTTTTGGATTGAGGACTCCGGTCTTTCCGGAGCGAATGGCCCGGGTCGCCTCAAAACCATCCATCTCCGGCATCTGCACATCCATCAGCACGATATCATAGGGAACCGTCTCCAGGGCTTGGACGGCCTCCCGGCCGTTGGCCACGGTGTCGGCGCCAAAGCCCAGTTTCTCCAGAATGGCCAGGGCCACCTGCTGATTGGTGGGGTTGTCTTCGGCCAGCAGGATGCGCACCTTGCGCCGGCGCGCCTCGTTGAGCGTATGGCGCGTGATGATGCCGATATCCTGAGTTTTGGCGGGCGCAGCGCAGCTGCCGCCGAGGACCATGGCCAGGCAATCGTATAGCTGGGATTGTTTGACCGGTTTTGTCAGATAAGCGGAGAAACCGATGGCCTTGAGTCGTTTGGCATCGCCGCGTGTCCCTAAGGAGCTCATCATCACCAGGTGCGTGTCGCGCAATTCGGGGTCTGCCTTGATGGCTTTGCCAAGGGATTCTCCGTCCGTTTCCGGCATCTGCATGTCCGTGATCATGATGCGGAAGGGGTCGCCATCGGCATGGGCGGCGCGCAGCCACCCGGTCGCTTTCACGGCGCTTTCGGCCTCCACGTGACGAACGCCCCATGACTCCAACTGCTCGGCGAGGACCCGGCGATTCGTGGCGTTGTCATCCACGACCAGGACCCGCACGCCGCGGAGGTCGACCGGCGGGAGGCCTTCCCGTCGATCGCGGCGGGGCTGCTTGCCGAAGACGGCCGTAAACCAGAAGGTCGATCCCCGGCCTTCGACGCTTTCGACTCCGACTTCCCCGCCCATGAGTTCGGCGAGGCGCTTGGAGATGGCTAACCCAAGTCCCGTGCCGCCGAACCGACGTGACGTCGAGGCGTCCATTTGCTGGAAGGCGGTGAATAAGAGTCCGATCCTGTCCGGGGGAATGCCGATGCCCGTGTCCCTAACCTCCACCCGGACCTTCAGCCGGTCGTCGGTCTCTGATTCCACCTTCGCCTCGATCACAACCTCTCCCCGGGACGTGAACTTGATGGCGTTATTTCCCAGGTTGATCAGGATCTGGCGCAGCCGTCCGGGATCGCCCTGCAGGAACGTGGGCACTTCGGGATCGATGCGGCAGATGAATTCGAGCCGCTTCTCGTGGGCGCGCGGGGCCAGCAGTTCCGCAGCATCCTCAAATGTCGCGCGCAGGTCGAAATCCAGCTCCTCCAGTTCGAGCTTGTCCGCCTCGATCTTCGAGAAGTCGAGGATGTCGTTGATGACGCTCAGCAGGGCCTCGGCGCTCGAGTTCGCCGTCTCGGCATAATGATGCTGTTCCTCGGACAGGCCGGTCGCGAGGAGCAACCCGGTCATGCCGATGACGCCGTTCATGGGCGTGCGGATCTCATGGCTCATGTTGGCCAGGAACTGGCTCTTGGCGATGTTGGCCGCCTGGGCCTCAAAAGCCAGTTGGTTGGCCCGTTCGGTAGCAGCTTCGAGACGGCGGTTGGACTGTTCCACGTCCTCCATCGCCCGGCGCAAACCCTCCTCGGCTGCAGCTTGCCGCAAAACCAAAGAAACGGCGCTGCTCAGCCCGCCCAGATTGGCGGCTTCCCCGGTCGAAATGGGGTGATCCGCAAAGAGAGCCAGAACCCCCTGTGTCTCCGCGCCGGGAATCTGGAGCCGGTATCCCGCGAACGACACAAGTCCCAGCTCGCGCGCCCATTCATGGTCGTGAACGCGCGGGTCGCTTGCCACGTCGTTAGTAAGAAACCGGAGTTCCTGGCCCGAGGCAATTCGGCCAATCTTGTAGCAGTCGAACGGAACGCGGCGGTGGCCTTTGCCATCAATGTGGGTGTAACGGCCCGAACTCGCCAGCAGATGCAGGCAGCGGTCACGGAAGCGGCACACGTGTGGCCCTTCCCGCACTTGGGCGTGGACGCATCCTTGTTCACACAGATCGCCGGGCCGAATCAGCCAGATCCGGCAGAAATCGGCGTCGAAGAGCTGAACGATGCCGTCGGTGATGAGCTTGAGCTTGACGTCAAGCGGGGCCGCCGCAAGAAGGGATTGTTGAAGCTGGTTGATGCCCTGTTGCCGGTGGAGGGTGCTCATCCGCTCCTCCTCCTCCCTCTTGCGTTCGGTGATGTCAGCGAAAAAGCCCACGTTGCACTCACGGCCGTCTAAGACAACTAAAGCTGCGCTGATGTCAGCATAAAATAAGGTACCGTCTTTACGAAGGCACGGAAGATTAGGCGCCATCGTCTTTTCACCCCGCACTTGAGCCTCGAACTCGGACAGCACATGGTCTAATGACTCTTTTGGGTGAATGTCAGCCACGCCTAACCGCATGAACTCTTCTTCAGTGTATCCAAACATCCTGCACAGGGCTGAGTTGGCTTGGCGGAATTGCTTCGTCTTCAAGTCGGCCACGAGTATTCCCTCTCCAGCGCCGGCGAACAGCGCCTTGTACCTGGCTTCTGACTGCTTGAGTTCGGTGATGTCGCGCATAATGCTTACTGCATGCCAGCCGCCCTTGATCCGGACGGAGGACAGCGACAGAGCCACCGCGATCTCACGACCGTCTTTTCGGCGGGCGTGCAGTTCGAGAGTCTTGCCCACGGCCGCCCCCTGACCGGTACGAATAAACCCGGGGAAAGCGGCGTTGTGGGCTTCGTGATAGCGCTCCGGAGCGATCAAGTCATGCAGATTCCGTCCGAGCGCCTCGGTATTCGTATAGCCGAGAACACGTTCAGCCGCAGGATTCCAATAGGTCAAATTTCCTTCAGGGTCCATCATCAGGATAGCGTCCTGGGCCGAATCCGTAATGGCGCTGAGGCGGGATTCGCTCTCCCGGAGCGCTTCCGTTGCCTTATAACGGTCCCGGTAGAAGCGGGCCCCCTGCTGTCGCCAGACGAAGCCCAGCGCCGCGCCCGTGCCGAGGAGCAGGAGAACCGCCATGATAATGATATCCCGCAATCGCTCCCTCATCGGCCCGAACACTTCCGAAGTGTCCATGCGGGCGACCAGGAACCAGGGGGAATCCGGAACAGGGCGCAGGGCGGCAATCACCGCCGCGCCGCGGTAGTCCATCCCTTCCACGATCCCTTCCTGCCCCAGGACGGCCTTGACGGCCGGTACGTTCTCCTTCCCGAGCGGGATGCGCAAACGAAGGGCGGTATTCTTTTGGAACTTGAGTTCGTTCAGGAATAGGACGTCGTTTCCATCCCTGCGGATGAGCAGGGTCTCGGCCGTCCGGCTGGCGGTCGGCCAGCGGCTGATAAAGGGATAGAGACGGGTCTCGGGATCTATGCGCAAGGCAAGAATTCCGATGACTCGGCCGCCATGGGTTTCGTCGAGGATGGGGACCAGGACCTTCAGGTAAATCCGCCGGTTCTGCTCATTCCAGTAGAAATCCTCAAAGACGATCTTCCCCGACCGCAGGCCCTCGGAGGAGCTTGGGGAAACGAAGGACGTGCTTCGTTCCGGCCCGTCGGGAATGATCATCTTCTTGGAGTAAAGAGTGTCCAGCAGCATAACCCGGTCATATTGATAGGCCGCCTGCATATGGCCCAGCCACGTCCGGAGTTGATCTCCTGCCTCCTGGTCCTCCGGGTGTTCAAAATGGCGCCTCACTAGGGCGGAGAAGGCGGCGTTCTTGTAGAAAACGGCGGCGTCCGCCAACCGCTCTTGCCGATAGCGCACGAGCTCATCCACTTTCAGCTCCGCGATGGCGCTCAGTTGGCCCTCCACCTCGTGGCGAAAATTTTGGTGGTAGCTCCGGTAATAATAGGCGCCGCCGGCGGCGATCCCCGCGGCCAGGAGACCGAAGATCAGGATGAAGTCATATCCCATGCGACGGCGGGACTTATCGCGCGTGACCATTATCGGTTTCCTCTCGCGCCGGAATTGGCTTCCCCCGCCCGCCCAAGCCATCGCTCGATGGACCGTTTCTGGAAACGCCAGCGGCGGCCGATCTTATGGGAGGGGATCTTCCCTTCCCGGGCGAGCTTGTAGAGCGTCGACTTCGGGATCTTCAGATAGATAGCCAGCTCATCGATGGTCAAGACGTCGCCGGTTGATTTCTTCATAAGGAAAACCTCCCCGATCGTATGGTCAAGCGCACGGCAACCCTTCCCTGCTTTAATTATAATTTAAGATTATTGACAGTTGTTGTCAATAGTTGAAAAGTTCGTTTCACCGGTTGCCGTTTTTCGTGACGGTCAAGGATATCTTGAAAACCGCTAATCCCGATGCTAGGCCTCCAGCTTCTTCCTATAGACGCCAGAGAAAGGAGGCCTTGAAGAAGAGGCCGCGTTTCATTTCGAGGAAGCGGTCGGCGCCGCGGTATTCCCCCTCCACCCACTCGAGCTTGTTGTAGAGAGACCCGTAGCCGAACTGGATGACCGTCCCCGGGATGTAGGTGAATGAGGCGAGAAAATCCGTCAAGAGCTCTTTCCTGTAGGTATTGTACTCCACGATGGTCCGGAAGAAGAGATACTTGTTCACCTGGTAGGTCAGCAGGCTCCGGCCGATGGCGTAGTCAAAGACCTTGTCCTCTGTTCCCTTCCGGTAGAGGTCGGCGTATGTCAGGCTAAGGTTCAGGTTGAACTGCTCCGAAGGCTGATAGATGACGCTCCCCACGGCCCGGTTCCCGTAGCCCTGATAGGGTTCGTCCATATAGCGGATGGCGTTGCCGAGTCGATATTGACCGCGCACGGAGAGCTTCTTGGAAACCTGGCTGGAGGATTGGACGGTCAGGCCGCCCGTGTTGAACCTCCGGCCGAGGAAGATTTCCGTCGCGTAGACGCCCATCACGGTCACGGTCGTATTGCCCGGTAGAAGGGCTTGGAGGGCGAGGATGTCGTTCGTCTCAACCATATCGAAATAAAGGTCCTTGAGGACGGAGACATAGATCTGGGGCGTGAGCTTGCGGAAAAACCGGCTCTTCGGATAGATCCGGGGCAGGAGGGCCGCCCGCAGGCTGGTCAATCCGTTTCGGGTGAGGTAACCCGTGGTCGTCTGGAAATCCCGCGAAATGTCATGGAATCCGAGGCTCGCGCCGAGTCCCCGGGTGTCATAGAGGTAATCCAACCCGAGGGCCGTGCCGTCCGCCACGGGCGCCTCGGATAGGTCTCGGGTCCAAGAGCCGAAGCCATGAAAGCCGAGGATGCTCGACCGCCCCAGCCGGACTTGACCGTCCGCACCCGCGACCTGGTTGAAACCGCCCTCATGCTCGCGGCCGGTATAGAAACCCCCGATGAAACCCTCTCCGGCCAGGGCTCGCTTATAGCGGAGGACGGCGACGCCCGCGAACCGGTCATCCCCCGCCCAGGACGGGTCGAGCGACGGCGATTCGTCCAGGGCGATGATCGAAGCGATGGTGTCTCTCCTCCCGATCTTCCCCGAGAGTTTGAAGCCAAACCGCGGATCGACGATCGTCCGGGTGTGGACGACGGACTGGAGCGGGTCCCCTCCCGAAGAGCCGGCCAGGAGGAACATCTCGTTTCCTTCCAGAAAAAAGGGTCGCTTCTCTGGGAAGAAAAGGTCATACCGGAGGTTGACGTCCACCTGGCCTGCGTCAGCCTCGACTTGACTGAAATCCGGGTTCCAAGCGGCATCCAGGATGAGCTGGGAGGTGATGCCGTATTTCCCGGTCAGGCTGAGGTCCCTGGCAGCCTTGCCCCGCTCGAGCGTCCCAGCCTCGCGGCTCCATTTTTGACTGGTGGTGAACGCGGGCAGGACCTCGAGGAGGGTATATCGCTTGATGTCGTGAAGCTCGAACGGCATCATCTGGGTCAGGAAGAAATAGCCCCGGGCCGGGTCGAGGGGAGGATATGAACCGTGCTCGGACTTCCGGCTTATCCGCCGTTCGAAGAAGATGGACATCTCGACCCACGCTTTCCCGGCATAGCGGATGCTCTTGAACGGGACGCGGAGCTCGATGGAGAAGCCGTCCGGATCGAGGCGCCCGGCGCTCGTCCAGATGAAGTCGACGCTGAAGTCCTCCTGGCCGCCGGCGAAGCGGCTGTCGGTCTGGATGCCGAGGGGATTGACATAGAACGCGTAGAGAGACTGCTGGTCGCTAAAAGTGTCGAGGTTGATGCAGATGAAGTCGTCGGGCCGGATCGTGTCCCGGTTGGCCATGGAGGCCTTGATCTTGTCCGGCTCCCGGTCATAGCACTTGAAGGCAAAGTAGAGGTTCTCGGCATCGTAGGCCATGAAAGCGACGGTCTTCTCGCTGGGCTCGCGGCCGAAATCAGGAATGAAGGTCTTGAAGCCCGAAACGCTCGGCGCTTTCTGCCAGACGGGGTCATCGAGCTTGCCGTCGAGGACGGGAGGCGTGTCCGTCCGGAACGGCTTGAATATTTCCGGCGGCGCGTCGGCGGAGACGGGAATTGCGGACGCGGGGCATGCAAGACCCGAGAAGAGAGTCGCCGCTAAAGCTGCGCCGGCCCGAAAACGTTTGTACATGATCGTCCTTTTATAAAAGAACGCAACGGCCAAGTCAACCGGTGGAGGAGTCAGATCTTAACATTTAACATTTTTCCCGAAAATGTTAAATGTTAAGACCTGACCCCTCCACTATCTTCCCGGTGCCGACGATACGGACCGGCTCATCGACCAGCCACGCGTTTCTTTATATCGCCTGGCTGATTTCAGCTTGAAACTCGGACGAATTGAGATTACTATTATTCAGGAGAGAGTCATGAAAAGCATAAAATATGTCGTTTATCGGGAAGGCAAATACTATGTAGCGCAATGCCTGAACGTGGATGTATCCAGTTTCGGCAAATCCGTCGACGATGCGGTAGCCAATCTAAAAGAAGCCCTGGAATTGTATTTTGAAGACAACAAGCAAGCGGTCGATTTTCGCTCCATTCAAGAGGTCGTGCTCGGCGAGACCCGAGTCCATGCCTAAGCTTCATTCTTCAAAGTGGATTATTGCCGTTCTTGAACGTCACGGATTTATTTGCAGTGGCCAACGCGGCAGCCACAAGAAATTCCGTAAATAGCCCACCATGCTTATGGGATCACGCATCCCATCGCTCGGGGATCTTACTAACCGAACCTGTAGTTGCTCAGGGAAAACCTTTCCCACCCCGATCTCCGGCCTATCGTTCAGCGGAAAGTTCATGGTCAGCGCGAAGCTCACCGGCCGCCTCATCCCGAAGCTTCTCGATGTCTTCAACGGTCATCCGGACCCCGCCATCGCCCTTGAGAGCCCTCTCGATGGACGAGAGAAGCCGGATCGCGTTCCGCGGCGAGCGGAGAATGCAGGCCGTTTCGAAAAGGCTCGTCGCCTCCTGCTCGGAAATCATCACGACGCTTTCCCCGCGCCGTCTCTTGATGACGACCGTCTCTCGGTTCTTCGTGACCTCGTCGAGGATCTTGGCGAGGTTCTGCCGAGCCTTGGAGTAAGAGATATGAAGAGCCATGGGTTTGTTCCTGAATTATACAATATTATTGTACATATATCCGGGCGCTTAACCACTGACGGCGATCTCGAGCGGATAGAAAACCACCTCGCCTTTGCTTTCCGGAATATCCTCAACCCCGAAGCTCTCAATATAAAGCTCAACGGCTTCTTTAAGGTTCACTTGGGCTTCTTCGATGGTTTTTCCCTGGCTGACAACGCCCAGCTCCACGCAATGAGCAACATGCCAATTATCTTCCTTGGTGATAACCGCAGTAAATTTCATAGACATTATTCTTCTCCCCCTCAAAAATATATCTCAGAACAAGGCCGGTAGTCAACCTTGTGTATGGGGTCAGGACATAAAACGTCAAGTAGTCCAGCTCTTGGTGAGGACGAATGCCGCGAGCGCGACCTGCCTCCCTTTCTCGGGCGGGGCATGGACCCCCGCCCTGCGACCAAGAGGGCATACCCCCTTGGATCCCCCCACGAGCGGTTCCCCGCGGCTTGCCGCGGGGCATATTCCCGCTCGTCAAGTTTTATGGGACATGAGCGTCCGGACCCCGTCGACGACCAGGTCCACTTCTTTTGTTGATATATAGATCGGAGTGGAGACGCGCGCGCCGTAGGTCCCCGCCTCTTTACTCCCGGTCGTCCGGATGACCAGGTTGTGTTTTTCGCGGAGATAATCGACGAGCTTCGACCCATCGACCTCCGCCATCGAAAAGGCCGTCAGGCCCGCGCTGAGGTACGGGTCGATGGGCGTATGGAGTTTCACTCCGGGGATCTTCCCCACTTCCTGTTTCAGGCGGCCGGCGAGGCTTTCCATCCCGTTGTCAACGTCACGCAGAGGAAGCTCGCGTCCTTGATATCGCCGGCGGCGCCGTTTATAATACTCCGGTCATGAGACCTCATCACCAAATCGGAATCGCTTTATGTCTGTCGGCCGCCCTATTATTCTCTTCTTGCGGCAGCGCCAAAACGCCGCGTGTTATCGTCCTGGGTTTCGACGGCCTGGACCCCACAATCGTTGATACGCTGATCAAACAGGGCAAACTGCCCAACCTTGCCCGGCTGCGCGAGCAGGGCGCCTGGGGCAGGCTGCAATCCATCCAGCCCTCCATCTCGGCGGTGATCTGGACCTCCATCGCCACCGGCACCACCATGGTCAAGCACGGCATCGTCAGCTGGACCTATATCCGGGAAAAGGGAATCAGCGTGCCCTACAACCAGTCGGAAGTCCGCCAGCCGCCGGTGTGGGAAATCCTCGACCAATGGAAAAAGCGTTCGGTGGTCGTCAACTGGTTCAACACCTATCCGCCTGAACCCATTCGCGGGATCATCGTCTCCGACATGGCCCGAAAACTTATCCAGCTGAAAAAACCCTCGCTGCTGCAAGACACGGTCTATCCGCCAAGCACCTTCTCCGTGGTCGAGCGCTTTGCCGACCACGATCTCCCCAGGGTCCTCCGGCAGAACGAACTGCCAAACTACTTCATGCTGGCCAGGCAGCTGGGGATGGACATCAAGAAAACTCCGGTTCTGCCAGATTACGGCACCTACGTGCTTCACGAGAACCTGATCAAACACGTCGCGTGGGATCTCCATGCCACCGAGTCCTGGGACCTCTTTGCCGCCTATTTCCGTTTTCCCGACGTAATCGAGCATCTCCTGAACGTTTTCCTTCCGCCCGGCCTTAAGACCCCCGCAAAAGAGCAAATGCGCCGGAACGGGAGTCTCGCTCCGGATTTAGCCATTCGTCTGGAAGAAGAGTACGCCCGCCTTGCGCTGCCCGTGTATGCCTGGGCGGACCGGATTCTGGGGGAGTATATGCAAACCATGGATCCCCGAACCTACCTGATGGTCCTTTCCGACCACGGCTTCGCCTTCACGGCCGAGGGTTTCAACCACCAGCTGCCCGAAGAGAAGGAGCCGGTGGCCGGTTTCTTCGCCCTGACCGGCCCGGGAGTGCGCCGCAATTTTCCTATTCCGAACATCTCCGTCTATGACGTGGCGCCGACCATCCTCCACCTCTTCCGCTTGCCGCTGGGCAAAGAGATGGACGGCAAGCTGCGACCGGAAATGTTTTCATTTTCCCGGCCCATCAAATACCGCCCCTACTACAAGAAAAGCTTCATCAAAGCCCACCGTCAGGATCTGGACCAAAAGACACTGGAAGAGCTGCGCACCCTGGGCTACATCCGCTGACCGCATAGAACTCGACGGCTGGACATTTCTTCTCATCGATAATTCGGTGGTCTGCAAGAGCCTCCGGGACCGCCAAACCACGGATTATCTAGGGAAACGCCGATCAAGAAAACGTTTCTCCGAAAGGAACACCAGAAAACTCATCAAAGTGAAACTCGAGATCGATACGAATCCTCCTATGGAATCAGGCTATGAAACGCGCTTCGTCACCTTATTACGCAATATCTCGTCCGATGATTTGAAGGGGCATTCCGAGCCATTCCGGCTGGGGCAGGCTCAAACGCTAGAGAATTTCATTTTACAGGTGGGACATTGATCGGGGGCAGGTCATGGAAACATGGTCAAGAGATCAGCGGCTTGGCCATTCAAAATTCGTGATCGGAGAATCCTGACAAAAGCGCACCGCTTTCGTGAATCGAAGTCTATGCTTTTTAATCTTTGCGTACAACGTCGAGTACTTGATTCCCAAGAGGACGGCCGCCCCGCGAATATTGGCGTGGGCCGTGGTCATGGCCAGAGAAATGATATCCCGCTCCAACTCTTCCATGATCTGCATGACCGGGGCCGGCCTGCCTTCGCTGATCAAATCGATGCAGCCGTCGAGGTTGCCGAGGGAAAAAACCAGCGCGGTGACAACCCCCTTTTTTTTATGCCATGGAGAAGGATCGGTCGAACGGTCCGGCGGGATTTGATTTTCCATCTGCGTCGTCGTTCTGAGCGTCATGTCTTCTTTCATGAGAGCTCTCCTCGATATTGGGATCGAAAGCGTCCGAACCTCGTTCTCCGGACGGACTCCTCAAGAACTACACCCTAAAGATAATGAAGGTTTCGTTCCAGCGGAACCGTTTTTCTTCGAAGCGGCCGAAAAAGGATGCGGAAGGGCCCGGACAGGCCGCGAACGGTCCTTGCCGGCTCGCATCGCCCTGAACGCCCAGCTCAAAACGGCGAACGTCACCCTGATCGAGGTCAAGAAACCGGGAGGGTCAGGTTTTGCTGATGCCTTTAGAACCGGCCTTCGAGAATTTTACGGAATTTCTCGCGGTAGTTCCGGCTGACGTTGACCCGCTGATTGTTCTTGAGGATAATGACGGATTCGCCGTGGAAATAGGGCTGGATTTCCTGGATGGATCCCACGTTGACCATGAAAGACCTGTGCGTGCGGATGAACATGCGGGGGTCCAGTTTTTTCTCGAGGTCGCTCAACGTCTCGTGGAGAAGGTGTTCCCCCGTTTCGGTATGGAGGGCGACATAGCTCCCGGCCGCCTTGATCCACAGGACGTCCTCCGCGTTTAATAAGCGGATTCCCCGTTTGGACGGGACGAGAAATCTTTTGATATGGGGGCTTTCTGTCCGGACATCCTCGATCAGGCTTCTGATCCTGGTCTTGAAATCCTCATGGTTTTTTCCCATCCCGATCATATGCCGGGCGTGCTTCAGACAGTCCTGGAAACGGTCCTGATCGAACGGCTTGAGCAGGTAATCCAAGGCGTGGATCTCGAACGCACGGAGTGTGTATTGATCGAAGGCCGTGGCGAAAACAATGTGGGGTAAATGCTCCTGCCCCAGGGCCTCGACGACACCGAAGCCGTCCGGCTCGGGCATCTGGACGTCCAGGAAAACGAGGTCGGGCTTTTCCTTTCGGATGATTTTGATCGCGTCCGAGCCGTTGCCGGCCTCGCCGACGACGTCGACGTCTATCTCCGAGCGGAGAAATTCCCGGATTTTCTGGCGGGCATACGCTTCGTCATCGATGATGACCGTCCGGATCGCCATGCCCTAATCCATCTCTCTCGTCATTCGGTCAATCGGCCTGGTTTTGAAAAGGAATGTCGAACGCGATCTGGACTCCGCCTCCGCTCCTGTTTTTAAAACAGAAGGCGCAATCCGATCCATAAAGGCTCTGGAGGCGGCTTTTGATGTTTTTCAACCCGACCCCTTTGTCCAGGAGCGCCTTTGGATCGTC
>Ga0315276_10001792_pt1 | contig 19335 bp, 15 predicted proteins | sample YL17G05_0_MG_FD_204542 | JGI IMG/M metagenome (GOLD analysis project Ga0315276, IMG submission 204542) | Sediment microbial communities from Yellowstone Lake, YNP, Wyoming, USA - YL17G05_0 | ecosystem: Environmental > Aquatic > Freshwater > Lake > Sediment | place: USA: Wyoming | collected... | reverse complement strand
ACGTCGCCGTGGCGGAACTGCGGCGCTCGGTCGCGATCGTGACGCAGAAGGCTGTCCTCTTCTCCATCACGTTGCGCGACAACCTGCTCGCGGCACGTCCAGACGCGGACTGGTCAGAGGTGCTCGATGCGTGCGAGGCCGCAGGGGTGGCCGCATTCGTCGACGGCCTCCCCGAAGGCTATGACACCCTGATCGGTGAGCGCGGCGTCAATCTCTCGGGCGGGCAACGCCAGCGGGTGGCGCTCGCGCGTGCGCTCGTCGCGCGGGCACGGGTGATCGTGCTCGACGACCCGATGTCCGCGGTCGACACCGAGACCGAGCGACACCTCATCGAGACACTCCGCCCCGCGGTCGCCGGGCGGACCGTGCTGATCTCGGGGCAGCGCCTGTCGACGGTGCTCGTCGCCGATCGCGCCGTCGTCCTGCACGAAGGCCGGATCGTCGAGGACGGTGTGCCGGACCGCCTGATCCTCCTGGGCGGCCACTTCACTGCGCTGTTCGGAGAAGAAGCCGTTGCCGCCTAGGGCCCCACGCACGGGGCTGTCGCGCCTCTGGCGCTACACGGAAGGGCGTCATCGGCGTTTTGCGTTCGTGATGCTGCTGGCCGCCGTCGCCGCGGCGGCTCCCGTCGCAGGCTGGACGGTCGTCGGCGACGCGATCGACAACGGGATCCGCGCCGGCAACGAGCAGCGCCTCGTGCTGGACGTGATCGTCTACGTGGCGATCGGCATCTGCGCCTGGGCGCTCGGAACGACGACGTGGCTCATGCTCGCAGGGCTCGGCCAGCGCATGGTGCTCGAACTGCGGCGCGACCTGTTCGAGCACCTCACGTCGCTGTCGCTGCGCTACTTCTCACAGCAGAAGGCGGGCTGGATCATCGCCCGCCTGACGAGCGACGTCGACGCGCTCTCCGACGTGCTCAACCAGGGGCTGACGACGCTCGTCGTCAACTCGCTCACGCTCGTCGCCGCAGTTGGCGGCCTCTTCCTGCTCGACTGGCGGCTAGGACTCGTGGCGCTGCTCGTGCTGCCGCCCGGGATCATCGTCACCCGCTGGTTCCAGTTCACCTCGCACACCGCCTTCTCGGAGGTGCGAACGCGGATCGCGGCCGTCACCGCCCAGCTCGCGGAATCGGTCTCCGGCATGGCGGTCGTGCAGGCGTTCAGCCGGGAGCGCGCCTTCCAGGGGGAATTCGAGGTGCTGAACGAGGAGAATCGCCGGGCCAACGTGTACGCCCAGAAGCTCTCGTCGGTGTTCTTCCCGGCGATCGAGTTCCTCGGCGTCGTCGCGACTGTCGCCGTGCTCTTCACGGGAGCCAGGCTGATCACGGGTGGCTCGCTCGAGATCGGGACGCTCATCGCCGCCCTGGGCATGCTTCAGCTCGTCTTCCAGCCGCTCCAGGAGCTCTCCGAGCTGTACGGGCAGGTGCAGGCGGCAAGCGCCGCGATGGGCAAGATCTCGACCGTGCTCGACGCCGACCAGGACATCACGGACAGGCCGGGGGCACGGCCGATCGGCCGCATCGACGGCCACCTCGAGCTCGACGGCCTCGTCTTCGCATACGGCAGCGAGCCCGTCATCCACGGCATCTCGTTCGACGTGCCGGCTGGAAGCTGTATCGCGCTCGTGGGCGAGTCCGGTGGAGGCAAGTCGACGACCGCGAAGCTGATCGCGCGCTTCTACGACCCGCGCGAGGGTGCCGTCCGCGTCGACGGCATCGATCTCCGGGACGTGCAGTTGCGTTCGTACCGGCGCCAGCTCGGTGTCGTCCTGCAGGACCCGTTCCTGTTCAGTGGCACGATCGCAGACAACATCCGCTTCGGAAGGCCGGAGGCGACCGACGAGGACGTCGCGGCGGCCGCACGGGCGATCGGTGTCGACCGCGTCGCCGCTCGCTTCGACGCCGGTCTCGACCACATCGTCCGCGAGGGCGGTGCGGGCCTGTCGGCAGGCGAGCGACAGCTGATCTCGATCGCGCGCGCCCTGCTGGCCGACCCGCGCATCCTCATTCTCGACGAGGCCACCTCGAACATCGACCGGCCCAGCGAGATCCTGATCGAGCAGGCGTTCGACACGCTGCTGCAGGATCGCACCTCGATCATCATCGCCCACAGGCTTGCGACGGTTCGCCGCGCAGACGAGATCCTCGTGCTCGAGAAAGGCGTCGTCGTGCAACGAGGGACAGAAGCCGAGCTGCTCGCCCATGACGGTGCGTTCCGGCGTCTCTCTCAGACGCTGCACGGAGCCGTCAACCGGCGCGTCGCGTAGGCGGACGCCGACCCGGGCCCCCGGGCGTGAGCTCGCCTGCCCCGGCGTTCGCGCGTGAGCACCCGTGAGGGCCCGGCAGTGCTGCCGGGCCCTCACGCAGGCACGTCGGCACCGCGCCTGCTGCGGCGCCGATCGACTCGGTAGCTACGCGCCGCCGACGTGCGCGATCGCGGTGAGCGCTGCGTGAGCCGCGTCCACGCCCTCGCACGAGAGAGTCACGGCCTGACCCAGTGAGTAGCCGATCAGTCGCGGGCGGAGGTCGACCGGCACGAAGCAGTAGCGGCCCTCGCCATCCACCCCGATACCGACGCGGTCCGGGGAGAGGAGCTTCAGCACGCCGGTGAAGGTGAACGACGTGGGTGTCACGGGCGGCGGGAGCGGCGATCCGCCGGCCTTCTGGATCGCGACGAGCTCGTCGCCCCGGCATTGCATCTTGGCCGCGTCTCCGAGCCTGATGCCGGCGACGGCGCCTACCAGCGCCGGCGTAACCCGGCACGTGAGCATGCGCCCGGTGTCCCCGTTCTGGATCGTGATCTTGCCGTCGGCGATAGCCGACACGCGCCCTGCGATGTCGGTGAGCGCCGGCCTGCCGGTGCCACCTTCCTGGCCGCCTTGGCGGAGCGTGACGAGCTTGACGAGCTCGAGCTTCTCTCCGTTGCGCGGCCCACGGCACAGCATGGCAACACGATCACCGACGGCCAGCGCTGCCGTCAGCTCGGCGAGTCGAGCTGGAGCAGTGCAGCTGAGCTTCCGGTCGTTGGCGTCAGTCCGTACAGTGACCTCGCCGCCGGCGAGCATGCTCACCTTGCCGGCTAGCTCGAACGTGCGAGTCTCGCCGGGGAGCTTCTTCACGCGAAGCAGCACGAGCCCCTCGTGCGACCGCCGACAGAGGATGAGCACGCGGTCGCCGATCGAGATCCGAGCGGTGGAGGGTGAGCTCTTGATACGCACACAGCTGAGATTGACGTCGCCACGCCGGACGACGATGCCGTCGTCGCCGACGGAGGAGACGGTGCCGCGCATTTCGCGCAGTCCGTGCTCGGCGCCACTTGCGAACGCGGGGGACGCGACCACGAAGAAGACGCACAGGGGGAGGAGAATTCGCCGCATCATGTGCGGGTGATCGCCAACCGCGGCCACATCCATGATCCCCCGTTGGGTGAGAGCCGAGCAGCCGACTCTCGAAAGGCTAGGTGAGCACCCAGGCGTCGTCGCGCATGATGGGCGTTGCGATCCCGTCGGCGCCGAGGCCGTCGACGTCCACGTTCGGTCCGCCGATCATGAAATCGGTGTGGACGCGCGAGACATTGACCCCCAGCGCGATCTGCTCCTGCACGGTCATGCCGTCGGTGCCCTCGACTGTCATCGGCAGGCCGGCGCCGTACGCGATGTGGCACGCCGCGTTCTCGTCGAACAGGGTGTTCTGGAACACGAGACCGGTCTTCTTGACTGCTGACTCACCGTCGACGAGCGCCACCTCACCGAGGAACGCGGCCTGTTCGTCCGCCGCGAGTTGCCCGCGAACGATCTCGGCGCCGGCGGACGCGCGAACCTCGACGACCTTGCCGGCAGCGAAGCGCAGCTCGAGATCGCGGACGATGGCACTGGTGACCGACAGCGGGTACGTCGACCGCACGGTTCCCTCGGTGCGACGCCAGTCCGGCGAGGTGAAGACCTCCTCCGTCGGGAGGTTCGGTATGTGCTCGATACCGTCCTCCGTCTCGAAGGCGGCGCACATCCAGCGTGAGCCGGCGAGCAGCCCGACGGTGAGGTCGGTGCCCGGCCCACGAAAGCGGATCGCGTCGAACCGCCGCGCGTTGAGAGTCGCCGCGCGCGCCTTCAGGTTCGCGTCGTGAGCACGCCATGCGGCCACAGGATCGGGCGCATCGAGCCGGGTCGCAGTGGCGACTGCCTCCCAGAGCCGATCGAGATCAGGCTCCCCGAACACGGTCGTGGCCCAGCCCGGGTTCGGCGACGCGACGATCGCCCAGTTGATCAGGCGCTCCGAGACGAGCGGCAGGTAGACCGCACGGAGGTCGTGCGGCTCCGACCGGGCAACGAGCGCGGGATCGAGGTCACCCAGCAGGTCGGGCTCGGCGTCCCCGGTCAGCTGGATCAGCGCAGGCCGGCCGTCCCGCCACGAGCGAACCCAGTCGAGAATGTACGGCGGCGACGAGCCGAGCATCGCCTCGGGGCCGAGCTCGATCGCTGCGCGGCGAAGATGCTGGTCGCCGTACTGCACGGTCACACGCTTCGCGCCGGAACGGTAGGCCTCGCGAACGACGGCCCGAGCGGTATCGACGTGATCGACCTGACAGAGCACGACGACGTCCTGCCCGGGCTGCACGTTCGCACCCACTCGCACGACGAGCTCGGCGTAGCGCTGCAGTCGTTCGTCGAATTTCACGTCATGGCCCGCCAGGAGAGGATGCGAGGAGACACGTGCGCAGAACGGGCCCCCGAAGACGCCCGCCGCAGAGCGGACGGCAGGGCCGTCCGCCGGCGCTGCTCACCCGGCTAGTCGCCCCAGTCGAAGTCGCGAGTGCGGCCCCACAGCCCCTCGTCGGGCGCCGGTGCCTCGGGACGCAGGTCCTCGACAGTGTCCTCGCCGGGCCACGGGAGTGTGGCCGAGTGGAGCTCGATGCCGGGCTCGCCGTCGAGCGTCTCCTCGATGCGCGCCTGCTCCTCGGACTTGAACAGCGGGTGGTTCTCGAACGGGTCATCGGTCTGGTAACGGTCGAGCGGCATGTCGCCGTTGAGGTCTGCGTTACGTTCTTTCAGCTCGAGGTGATCCTGGATCACACGCGCAAAGGGCGATTCTGTTCCAACCTGCGGCGATTCGGTTCCAACCTGCATTGACGCTCCTTGGTCGGGGACGGGACTGTCGGGCGCGTGGTGCAAGTCTACCCGACGTCGAAACGCCTGCAAGCCGAGGGTCATTGCGTTGATCCGCACGACCCTCTCGTGGCGCCCTCTCGTGGCCCTGCCGTGTGCCACACTGTGCAGATGCCACCTCTGACGCGCGTTCCCAAGAGCCCCGTTGCGATCGGTTGGGTCGTGTTCCAGGCCTGGCGCAAGCTGCCGCCGGACCAGCGCCGCCAGCTCCTCGAGGCGGCGCGCAAGCACGGGCCTCGCGTCGCGTCCGCGGCAGCCGCTGCCGCTGCCGCGCGGACGAAAAAGAGAAGGACCGGCCTCTAGATCTGACCCGGCGCGACGCCGAGCGCCTCACGCACGATGCGGTCCTGCTCGCGCTGGTGCGCAGTCGGGTAACCCTCGCTCGGTGCCGCCCGCCACGGCCGTCCGACGTACGTGACGCTCACCACGGCCGAGCTCGACCGGGCGGCGTCGTCGAGCCGGTGCCGGATCGATCGCCATGCTCCCATGTTCTGCGGCTCCTCCTGCGCCCAGACGATCTCCTCCAACCGGGGATACGAGGCCACAAGCTCGGCGGCGGCCTCGACGGGGAAGGGATAGAGCTGCTCGAACCGGGCGACCGCGACCCCGCTTGCACCGACACGCTCTTCGTGCCCGACGATGTCGTAGTAGGCCTTGCCGGAGCAGAGCACAAGGCGGCGCACACTCGTGCTGTCGGCAGCCGGGTCGTCGAGCACCGGGAAGAAGCGCCCCTCGGATAGGTCCGAAAGCGTTGAGGACGCCTGCCTGAGCCGCAGCAGGCCCTTCGGCGTCATCACGACGAGAGGCCGGGCAGTGGCGTCGAGGGCCTGGCGCCGCAACAGGTGGAAGAACTGCGCGGCGGTCGTGCAGTTCGCGATCCGGATGTTGTCTTGCGCGCCCTGCTGCAAGAAGCGTTCCAGTCGTGCGCTCGAGTGCTCCGGGCCGTTGCCCTCGTAGCCGTGGGGCAGGAGGAGCGTGAGACGGGAGGTCTGCCCCCACTTGGAGCGTCCGGCGACGAGGAACTGGTCGATCACGATCTGGGCGCCGTTGACGAAGTCGCCGAACTGGGCCTCCCAGAGCACGAGCACATCGGGCGCCGCGACGGAATAGCCGTACTCGAAGCCGAGAGCGGCGTACTCCGAGAGCGGCGAGTTGTACACCTCCATCGAGGCGTTCGCGCCGGCGAGATGCTGGATCGGCGCGTATGTCTCGCCCGTGCTCTGGTCGTGGAGCATCAGGTGCCGGTGGGCGAAGGTGCCGCGCTCGGCATCCTGGCCGGACAGGCGCACGGGAATGCCCTCTTCGAGCAGCGACCCGTATGCGAGCGCCTCCGCATGGCCCCAGTCGATGCCGCCCTCGACAATCGCCTCCCGCCGGCGCTCGAGCTGCCGCTGCAGCTTCGCATTGACCGTGAATCCCTCGGGAACGGCCAGTAGCTGGTCGTTCAACCGCGACAGGCGCTCTGCAGGCACGGCCGTGACGACGACGTCTCCCGTCGTGACGGCCGGGGCGCGATCGGGCCCGGCAGGTATGAGCGGCGCGCTGCCGATCATCGACCTGAGCCGCTCGTGCGCGCTCCGCAGCGCCCGGGTGACGTCGTCGACGTACGTCTGAGCGTCCTCTTCGCTGATCGCGCCGTCCCGGACGAGCCGCGAGGCGTACCGGTCGCGAACGGTCGGCTGGCGCTGAATGCGCTCGACCAGCAGCGGCTGCGTGTACGAGGCGTCATCCTGCTCGTTGTGGCCGAAGCGGCGATAGCCGACGAGGTCGATCACGAAGTCGTGGCCGAACTCGGCGCGATATGCGAGCGCGAGACGGACCGAGGCGAGCGCGGCCTCCGGGTCGTCGGCGTTCACGTGCACGATCGGCACGTCGAAACCCTTGGCGAGATCGCTCGAGTAGCGGGTCGAGCGGCTCTCCGCCGGATCCGTCGTGTAACCGATCTGATTGTTCGTGATCAGGTGGAGCGTGCCTCCGGTCGCATACCCCTCGAGGCTTTGCAGGTTGAGCGTTTCCGCAACGACGCCCTGCCCGGGGAACGCTGCATCGCCGTGAATGAGCACCGGCAGCGCCACGGACGGGTCGTGGAGGCCGACACCACGGGAGCGGTCCGTCTGCTCGGCGCGGGCGCGACCCTCGACGACCGGGTCGGCTGCTTCCAGGTGGCTCGGGTTCGGCACGATCGTGACGTCGATCTGACCGGACGCGGTAAGACGTGTGCCGGAGGCGGGAAGGTGGTACTTGACGTCGCCCGTACCACCCTCAGGGTCGAGCACGAGCGCATCGATCGAACGCTCCCCCTCGAACTCGCGCAGAATCGACTCGTACGACCGCCCGACGGTGTGCACGAGCGCGTTGAGCCGGCCACGGTGGGCCATGCCGATCACGACCTCGTGCGCACCGCTCTCGGCCGCGAGCTCGATCGCGGCATCGAGCATCGGCACGAGTGACTCGAGACCCTCGAGCGAGAACTGTTTCTGCCCGAGGAACGAGCGGCGCAGGTACTGCTCGAAGCCCTCCGCCTGCGATAGCCGGCGCAGCAGATCCCGGCGTGCGTCGGGGCCGAGCGGCTGGTGAAAGCGGCCGGACTCGATCGCCTGTCGGAGCCAGACGCGCTCCGCGTGGTCGGAGATGTGCTCGATCTCGTAGGCGATCGAGCCGGTGTAGACCTCCCGTAGCCTCGGCAGCGCCTCCCGCAACGTGGCGCCGGGGACGTACAGTCGCAGCAGCGAGGCGGGGATTCGTCCCTGTAGCTCCGGTGTCAGGGCCGGCACGAGACGTGACTCGTCGAGTGCAGGGTCGCCCATCGGCTCCGAGCCGAGCGGGTCGAGCCGGGCTGCGAGGTGGCCGTGCGTGCGGTACGCCTTCACGAGCGCCATCGCCGCTGCGACGCCTCCGAGGAGCGTGGCGTCGGGCTCCCCGGACGCCACCGGCACGACGGGAGCCGGCGTGGCCGGAACGTCCACGGTAGTTGCAGGCGCAGGAGCGGCCGTGCCAGGAGCAGGAGCAGGAGCAGGGGCGGCAGCGGCAGTTGCACGACGGACGTCACCGCCGGCGACCTCCGGCCTGGGGGGCTGCCGGGCGATGTCGACCGCGGCGGGGGGCACGACGCCGGAGCCCCGTTCGAACAGGGCGCGCCACTCGGGCTGCACGCTCCCGGGGGCCTCCAGGTAGTCCTCCAGCAGTTGGGCGACGTAGCCGGCGTTGAGACCGGTCAGATCGGCGGCGCTCATCCGTTGTTGTTGTACCAGCGGAGAACCTCCGCAGACCCGGAGGCCGACTAGATGAGGGAGTTTTCGGTGATGACGGCGAGGGTCATCCCCACGACCCAGGCCGCCATCGCGAACAACGCTGCTTTGAGCGCCAGGCTCTGGAAGCGTGGGCTCATCCGCGCGGCTACCAGCGCCGCGATCACCGCCACCGGTATGAGCCGGGCGGGCCGCGCCTCGACCTCGAGAAGGAGCCCCAGGCCCATCGCGATCGCAGACAGCACGAGCGAAGCGACTGCGAGGATACCGGCGACGACGTCGACGGCCGAGAACCGGTCGACCCGACCATCCATCGAGCTCATGACCGCAGGTCCTTCCGGGCCGTCGCGAGGCGCGGGGCGCGATCGGAGCGACGCGAAGGGCTGGAATGCCATGGTCGCCCGCTGTTCCGACGAGAACCGTGTCCCGGGCGTGGGCCACCCCACGGCAACGGAGTGTCCTCGACGGGCACAAGGGACGCAGGCTCCTCCGGAGCCGTCTCGGCACGGATCGCCCACCAGATGACGACGCACAGATACACGATCGGAATCTTGAGGATCAAGAGCATGAAGATGACCTCCCAGCCCATGCGACGACCAGTCTAGACGATCACCGATCGATCATCTGCGGCACCCGAGCGCGTCGCCGAGCGCGCCGTGCGAGCAGTGCCGCGGCGGCCGCGTTCGCGAGGCCACCGAGAGCAGCCACGGCGAGTAGTCCCGGGCCGAACATCGTCGACGTCACAGCCCCGGAACGCTCGACCGCGACAAGCACGAGCGGGCCGACGTGTACGTCGAGCACGCCGCCGCCCGCCTGGACGATCACCGCCGCCGCCGCAGCGACCGCGTAGGCGAGCATCCCCACCGCAACGGTGCCGAGCGCGAGCGCTCTCAGAGCTCGCACGCAGTCCGTCCGTCCGACGCGAGCACGGTCAACGCGAGCGCGTGTACGACAGCCGGCCCTGCTACGAGTGCAAGTGCCGGCGTGGAGTACGAGACGGACACGGCGAGTAGCCCCGTCCCGATGATCGCCGTGACTCCCGGGCCGGCGGCCGCGACGAGCGCACGCCGTCCAGGACCGGCCGGGGCGTGGAGCACGGACACTCGGCGACCACGAAACACGAGAGCGCTCGGGATGCCCCGCAGCGCAGCCGCATGCGCCGCCTCGTGCACGATCAGCCCACCTCCCGAGGCCAGCCCGACGGCGACCGGCAGAAGCAGCGATGGCCTTCCCGCCAGCAACCCGATGTGCGCGACGAGGACGGCAACCGCAACTGCGATCCCCGCACCTCTCCCGGCTCCGGCTCGCCCGACGCCCGCAATCGCGCGAGGGATAGTCCTCGTGTCGAGCCGGAGGCGGCGCACCGTGATCGCCGGGAGCGTCCCCGCGGGCGCCAGGCGCACCGCGAGCCGGAGCCACGCGACGGCATGTCGGACGCGACCGGCCCGGCGATCGACGTTCGCGAGCGCCAGGCGGTTGAGCTCCCACGCGAAGCTGAGGACATCGGTGCGCGCTCGCTCGACGGAAACCACAAAGGTCGCCGCGACATCGTCTGCCACGTCACCGAGCGCACACCCCGAGCGCGCGAGGACGAGCGCTCCGGTCGCGTTCACCGGCCAGGATGCACGGGCGACCGCGTCGACCAGGGTGCCGTTGCAGAAGACGACACCGTCGGCGAGGACAAGCCGATCGCCGGCATCGAGCATCAGGCGCCGCTCCGCACCCGGAGCACGAGAGCCCCGAGACCGACTGCGGTCGCGGCCGCCAGCAAGCATGCTGCCGCCACCGGGTCGGGAAGCCCGGCGGCAACAAAACGCGGGCCTGCGACACCTGTGACTGCTGAGAGCCCACCGGCACACGCCGCGAAGGCCCCGAAGGAGGCGAACTGATCGCCCATCGCCGCTTCCCGCCAGGGTAGGAGGGCGCCCGCGAGCTCAGCCGCGCCCGCAAGAAGGAGTGCAACGAACCCGATCTGGGCGAGCGCCAACAGTGACAAGCCGGACATGACCGCCGCCGCAGCCACGACGGGAACGAGCGTCATCAGCACGATCGCATCCGCCACGGCACAGACGACGGCACACGGCAGCAGACGAGATCGCGGCGCACACGCCCACGCCCACCGGCCGGAGAGGAGGAGGCCACCCGCCGCGAGCGGAACGAGGGCCGCGCCCAACAGGGCGCTGCCGGCTCCAAGGTGGAGCGGTCCGGGCGCGAGCGCACCGGCCCCCGACGCGAATGCGACACCGCCGAGGCCGAACGCCACGGCGGCCAGGAGGCAGAGGCGAAGGTCGCGACGCCGAACGATCAGGAGCACGGCGGCGACCGGGAGCACAGCCGCTGCCGGGCCGCGCACCCGGCGCCGTCGAAGCACCCCTGAGCGCACCGGGCGCTCGGGGCGGCGTGCGGCGAGCTCGAGCCACAAGAAAACCCCTGCACAGGCGGTCAACGCGGCGCAGGCGAGCACGACCATCGGCTCCGTGTCTCCTGAGAGAGCGCCGGCTGCGGGAGCGAATAGGCCGAGAGCGGGAGAGCCGAGCAGCATGCCTGCCCCGATCCAGGCGATCGCGAGAAGAAGCGCGGCACCGGCGCCGCGCCAGGTTCCGCGACTGCCCTGGAGTGCCGCCTCGGAGACGACGGCTCCGGCAGGCGCAGCGGCCAGCGCGACCGCCACGAGTCCGACGCCTGCAGCCTCACCACCCGGTACAGCCGAGCCGAACGAGGCGCCGAGCGCCAGAGCGGCAGGCAATCCGAGCGCGACGACCACACCGGCGGGCGCCAGCACGCAGGCTGCGAGCGCGGTTCGCTCACCGATCGGCCCCGCCATGAGTTGCAGACCGAGAGAGCGGCGCCCGGCCGATGTCAGAGACACCGCCGCGCCGCCGGCGGCACCGGCAAGCATCGGAGCGAGCGTCAGCAGCCGCGCGGCGGCATCATCCTCGAGCACCGGAGCAAGCGTGGCGCCCAGCGCGCTCCCTGCACGCACGAGCGCGAACGGTGCCGCGACGACGACGGCGAGGAGAGCCGCACCGGCGAGTGGGGCCGCGCCCAGGGCACCCGTCGCCCGGCGCCACAGGCACCGAAGCACTGCTCTAGAGAGAAGCAAGGCCCTCACGTACCCGCTCCGCGAGCGCCCCTTCGCCGAGGACGGCGAGGAAGACGTCTTCCAGCGTCCCGGCGCCGTGGCGCTCGCACAGCTCTCCCGGAGCTCCTCGCTCCAGCACGTGCCCGCCCGCGAGCAGGACGATGTGATCGCACGCCGTGGCTGCGAAATGAAGATCCTGTGTCGCGAGCAGCACGCCGGTACCTCGGGTGGCGAGAGCTCTGACCGATTCACGCAGGACGACGACCGCTTCGGGGTCGAGCGTGGCGGTGGCCTCGTCGACGAGCAACAGTTGCGGGGCGAGCGAGAGCGCCGCAATCATGCTCGCCTGACGGCGCAGGCCTCGCGAGAGCGTCCCGAGACGCTGCCCGAGGCGAGCGCCGAGCCCGAACGCGTCCACGAGAATCGCGGCACGCGCCGCTGCCGCGGGGCCCGCGCCCCAGAGTGCGTGGACGAGCGCGGCGAGCTCCGCGACCGTCAGCTCGTCGAAGCCGGATGGCTCGTCGGGCACTAGCGCGAGCGCCGTGCGCGCACCCCTGGAGCCGGCGGGGGAGCCTGCCACGATCGCCTCGCCACGGTCGGCGCGGACGAGCCCGGCTGCGACGTGAAGAAGCGTCGTCTTGCCCGATCCGTTCGGCCCCACCAGTCCGACCACACGCCCGGCGCACACACCCACATCGACGCCGCCGAGCGCCACGACATCGCCGTAGCGCTTCACGACACCCGTGGCCTGAAACGCCGCAGCTGCGCAAGCGGTGGGAGGGCGGCTCGGAGCCGCCCTCCCGGTCGCCGGGTTACTTCTTGCAGACAACCTTGAAACCCGACCAGCCGAACGAGATCTCGCCAGTGCCGCCGCCGCTGCGGCACCACGCCACGTACGCGAGCGCGACGGCGTACGCGAACCCGACAACGACGATCCACCAGACAACATCCTCCGTCTCCGCGACCTCGCCACCGTGAACGAGCGAGGGCGGGGCGTATCCCGGCCCCGCGAGTGCGAGCGCTGTCTCCATTCGTCCTCCTTTGTCTCGATGTCCTTGACATGACCAACGCTAGGGAGACAACGGCGACAGAGGAGCGCCACCTTCGTACCGAAAGTGCAACTTCCACCTCTTCACATCGTCCTCACGTACGGCCGGTACCGTGGCAAGGAACCCCAGAAAAGGAGGAATGCCTGTGCGCCCCGTTCGCCTGTTCATCGTCGCCGTTGTCACCGCAGCCGTGCTCGTTCCCGTCGCTGCCTCGTCCGACCGCATGTGGATCGGCTTCCACGACGACCCCGTCCTCCGCTACGACTCCAACCGCCAGGCGGAGATGGACTTGGCGCGGAAGGACAACAACGGAACGGTGCTGCGGACGCTCGTGACGTGGGCGAACGTGGCGCCGACGAGACCGGCGAACGCCGCCAACCCCTTTGACCCGGCATACAAGTTCGACGATCTCGACGAGTTCGTCCGCAACGCGCAGGTACGGGACATGGAAGTACTGATCACGATCTGGGGCACACCGAAGTGGGCGAACGGTGGCAAGACGCCGAACTTCCTGCCGAGCAAGATGGCGGACTTCGAGAACTTCGCGAAGGCAGTCGCATCCCGGTACTCCGGCCGCTCCGCCGGCTATCCGTTCGTGCGCTTCTTCGGAATCTGGAACGAGTCCAACCTCGGCGGCTTCCTTTCGCCGCAGTTCGACGCCAACGGGAAGATCGTGGCCCCGGCCGCGTACGCGAAGCTTGCCGCCGCGGGCTACGCCGGAATCAAGGCAGGTAGCGCGAAGGCGCTCGTAGCGGTGGGCGAGACGTCGTCGAACGGGCGGGACAAGAAGAAAGCGGGCGTGTCCGACGCCGTCTCGCCGGGCACGTTCGCGGAGCTCGTCGCGAAGGCCGACAAGAACCTCAAGTTCGACGCCTGGGCCCAGCATCCGTACCCCGTTCCGGTCAACCAGCCGCCGACGCAGAAGGTCAGGTGGCCGAACGTGTCGTTGACGTCGCTGCCACAGTTCGAGACGTCGCTCGACACGTGGTTCGGCCGCAAGAACATCCCGATCTGGATCACGGAGTACGGCCAGGAGACAAAGCCGGGTGAGCCGACCGGTGTCACCGAGCCAGTTCAGGCCGTGTACGCGCCGAAGGCGATCGACATCGCGAGGAACGACCCGCGGGTACCCATGTTCATCTGGTTCGTGCTGAGAGACTCGGCCGGCAGCCTCTGGCAGAGCGGCATCTACCGCACGAACGGCACCGCGAAACCCGCACAGCCGAAGTTCGCCGCCGCTGCCGGGCCGCTCGATGCACTCAACGGCAAGATGAACGTGAAGGGCGGCGTCAAGAATCCCGCGCTGACCGTCTACCTGCGGTCGTTCTGCGCCAACAACCCCGTCGGGACGACGGTCGGCGTCAATTCGAAGACGACCCGTGCCGGCAGGCTCGTCGCCTATTCGCAGCCACAGGTCTCGCTCGCGACCGACTGCACGATCGCCTTCAAGGTCACCGGCCTCACTGTCGTGAAGGGGACGACCTACACAGTCGACGTCAGCGCGAACACGAAGACCGGGAATAGCGCGTTGCGGAGGATCACGATCGTCGGCGTCTAGCTGTAAGACCCAGGCTCGAGTCCGGGAGCCCGTCAGGGCTCCCGGACGAGCACCTGCATCCCCTCCCACCACTGCGGCGCGCCACGGCCCGAGCCGTCGATCGTGAGGATGCGACGGGCGTGCGGATCGGCCGCCAGGTGGTCGTCGACTCCGAGCGAGACACGCTCCCAGTCGCTGTCGTCGACGATCAACAGCGCTCCGGGCGCGAGCCACGGCTCGATGAGGCGGAGACCGCGTGAGACCTCGTCCCGATCGTGGCCGGCGTCCCAGTAGTAGACGCCGACACGGCGCGTGCCGAGCGCACCACCGCCGAGCATGTCGTAGGCGTCCCCTTCGAGCACCGTCACGCGGCCGGCAACGCCGAATGCGGCGAGGTTCTCGTCGAGCACCTCGCGGCTGCCGTCACGGAACGCGAACGAGTCGATCGCAACGGCCTCGGCCTCGTTCCCGAGCAACGCTCCGACGAGGCTCGTGCCTCGGTAGGTGCCGACCTCGACGTAGGCTTCCCCCGGCGGGAGCAGCGACACGGCGAGATTGAGCAGCGCGAGATTGTTCTCGCGCGCAAGGCCTCCGAGCCGGTCGATCACGTCGGCGCAGCGCCGGTCGCGAGGATGCTCGGCGGCCGGGAAGGCGTCGAACAGGCCGGGCAACTCGAGCAGGAAGCGGTCCGCGTCCATCGACCTCGCCAGCGTAACGCTTCGACGCGGCCCGACCAGGTGACGCTGCCGTGCGGGCGCACGCTCAGCCGGAAGGTGCCTGCCTCACGGGCGGTCAGGACCAGATTCGGGCTGCCCGCCTCGTGAAGCGAGACGTTGCCAGCGAGACAGCCATTTGTAAGGAGAAGGAAAAGCCCGTCCAACCGGGAATTCCATTTGGCGTCAAACGTTGTACACTGTAACAACACCGTTCCCGCGGAAACGCGTTGACCTGGTCACGGGCACCTGGCCTCGAAGCGAACGGTGACGACTCAAGCCGCAGGAGCGAACGCCAGAGAACACAGCGCGCGCACACACGCGGATCGACTGAAGACACCGAAAGGAATCAAGCTGACCACCACGATCGACATCCCCGCCATCGACGCATTCCTGTCCGACGCCCAGGAGCGCGGACGCGTGGAGCCGTCGGAGCTCGAGGCGCTCGCCTTAGAGCTCGACCTGAACGATGCCGCCCTCGATGAGGTACGCGCCGCGCTGTCGGACCGCGCGATCGCGATCGACGAGGTCGCCAACGTCGAGGAGAACGACGCAGCTGCCGCAGCGGAGGAAGCCGCGTGGACCGCTGACGCGACCACCGTGCTCACCGACTCGCTGCAGCTGTTCCTCCAGGACGTCGGCAAGCACAAGCTACTGACGGCGGCCCAGGAGGTCACCCTCGCCAAGCGCGTCGAGCGCGGCGACAAGGCCGCCAAGGAGCGGATGATCAACGCGAACCTGCGTCTCGTCGTCTCGATCGCCAAGAAGTACCGTGGACATGGTGTGCCGTTCCTCGACCTGATCCAGGACGGCGTGATCGGCCTCAACCGCGCAGTCGAGAAGTTCGACTGGCGTAAGGGGTACAAGTTCTCCACGTACGCGACGTGGTGGATCCGCCAGGCCTGCCAGCGCGCCATCTCGAACCAGGGCGCCACGATCCGCGTCCCGGTGCACGTGCAGGAGCGCCAGCAGAAGCTTGCGCGCGCCCGTCAGCGGCTCGAGGTGAAACTGGAGCGCCAGCCGACGATCGCGGAGCTCGCGCACGAGACGGGCCTCAAGGAATCGCACGTCGAGGAGGCCCTCTCGACCGCGGATGCGTCCGTGTCGCTGAACCAGTCGGTCGGCTCGGACGGCGACGGCGAGCTCGGCGACCTGTTCGCCGACCGTAGCGCCGTCGACCCTGCCGACGAGGCGGACGAGACGCTGCAGCGACTCGAGGTGCGCCGCGCCGTGGAGGCCCTGCAGGAGCCCGATCGCCGCGTGCTCGAGCTTCGCTTCGGCTTCTCCGGCGAGCAGTGGACGCTCGAGGCGATCGGCAAGGAGCTCGGCCTCACGCGCGAGCGCGTGCGGCAGATCGAGGCTCGTGCCCTCACGCGCCTGCAGCACCAGCTGAAAGACGTCGTGCACGCCGCCGGCGGCGACGTCGTCCTCGCCGCGTAACCAGCGCCGCACTGCCCTTCGCGGCACTGCCCTTCGCGGCACTGCCCTTCGCGGCACAGTCCCTGGGAAAGGCCCGCCACGGCGGGCCTTTCTCGTTCTCGGCAGATCATGGGCCTGGACGCCCGTGGCGTGGAGAAGATGCCTCATCCAGCCGGTGCGGCTGCCCACACCAACCACGGTTCAGGTGCACGCCCGGAGGGGCCGCACTAGCCGGTGTTGCGCAACGCCGCCGCGATGCCGGCGATCGAGCGCAGCAGCGGCCGCCGGGCCGCCTCCTCCCCCTCACGCCACGCACGCAGGAGCTCCACCTGGATCGCGTTCATCGGATCGACGTAGGGGTTACGCAGCCTGACCGACCTCTGCAGCACCGGGTGCCGGTCGAGCAGCTCGTCGGCCTCGACGATCGCGAGCACCGCCTCCACAGTACGGCGGTGCTCGTCGGACAGCGCCGCCCAGAAGCGGGCGGGATCGGCCGCCGCGGGCACGAGCGAGATGTAGGACTCCGCGATCTCGAAGCTCGACTTCGCGAGCGTCATCTCGAGGTTCTCGACGAACGCGCGGAAGAACGGCCACTCACGATAGAGGCGTCGCAGCCAGTCGAGGCGCCCGCCCGAGAGGCCGTAGGCGTAGAAGGCGCTGCCGCATCCGTACCACGCAGGCAGCAGACAGCGGTTCTGTGTCCAGGCGAACACCCACGGGATCGCCCGAAGCGCCTCGAGCTCGCCGCTCGCCGCCGACTCGGGGCGCGAGACGGGACGGGAGCCGATCTCGAGCAACGCAAGCTCGTCGACCGGTGTGAAACTGCGGAAGCAGCGGACGAAGCCGGGGTCGTCCCAGACGAAGGCGCGGTAAGAGGAAAAGGCCGTCTCCGACAGCTCCGCCATCGTGTCGCGCGCCCCGGCGTTCGGCGGCTCGAGCCCGGCGACAGCGGGGAACGCCGTCAGCAGCGTCGCGGCCACGGCCGCCTCGAGGTTTCGCTCCGCGAGCCCGGGTAGGCCGTACTTGAACGCGATCGTCTCGCCCTGCTCGGTCAGCTTCAGGCGCCCGTCCACGGCCCCGGGCGGCTGCGCCAGGATGGCCGCGTGCGTCGGGCCGCCGCCGCGGCCGGCGGAGCCGCCGCGGCCGTGGAAGACCGTCAGTCTCACGCCCCGGGTGCGGGCGAGCTCGACGAGCTGCTCCTGGGCGCGGTAGATCTCCCACTGCGCGGTGAGCGGGCCGCCGTCCTTGCCCGAGTCCGAGTAGCCCACCATCACCTCGAGCGCGGGCCGCGGGCTTCGGTCCAGCAGCTCGGCGACGAGCGCCGGCGCGCACCGTAGGTCCTCGATCGTCTCGAGCAGCGGCACGCCCTGGATGGCGAAGCCCGCCTCCGCGGCGAGCGCCTCCGCGGCGAGCACGTCGGCGGCAGTGCGCGTCATCGAGACGATCAGGCGATCGAGCGCGCCGACACCGTGGCGGCGCTGGGCGCGCGCGGCCGCGGCGAGCGTTCGCCGTAGACGGTCGTCGGGCGCCCGCACGACGGAGGCGTGCACGCGCACGTCGAGCTTGGCGAGGTGCAGGCCGAAGACGCGGACGCGCGAGCGCAGGTCGGCGAGACCGCCGTCCGCGATCCGGTCCCCCCGATGCTCACGGAGGATCGCGTCGAGCTCGTCCAGGTCGGCGAGCAGCGCCGCCCCGTCGGGATAGCCGTCCTCCGTGAGGCGATCCCAGATCTCCACGAGGCGGGCGCGAAACGGCTCGTCCTCGCCGCCGAGCTCGGGTACCGCACCGACGACCGTGGTCGACATCCCCCACGCTGCGCCGAGCGCCGCCAGCTCGTCCCGGTACAGCTGCAGCGCCAGCGAACGGGCCCGTTCGAGAGCGTCCTCGATCGTCTCCGGCCCTGCGTTCGGGTTGCCGTCGAGGTCGCCGCCGATCCAGCTGCCGAAGCGAAGCGGCGCCGCGTCGGCGGCAAGACGCCCGGCGAGCGTGCGTGTGATGCTCGGGACGGCATCCCAGAGGCTTTGCTCGAAGAACCACAGGCCACGACGGATCTCGTCGACAACCTTGGGGCGGCGGGAACGCACCTCGTCGGTCTGCCAGAGGATCGTGATCTCCTCCGCCAGCCCCGCCTCGACGCGCAGGCGCTCGGACGGGGGTATCGCCGCGTCGTCGAGCAGAGCTAGGAGGGCGGCGATGCGGCGGTGGGCCTCGAGGACGGAGCGGCGCGTGGCCTCCGTCGGATGCGCGGTCAGCACGAGCTCCACGACGAGCCTTGCTCCAGCGTCGCGTAGCTCGTCCGGGCCGATGCCGGCGGCGTCGACGAGGGAAAATGCCTCGGCGAGCGACTCGTTCGGCACCCGGCCCTCGTGCTCGTACTCGCGGCGGCGGCGAATCCGGTGGTGCTGCTCGGCGATGTTGACGAGCTGGAAGAACAGCGCGAACGCTCGCAGCACCGACGCGCGCCGTTCGAGGCCGAGGTGCCCGACGGCCTCGCGAAGCTCGTCACGCGAGCCTCCCTCTCGCGCGGCGCGCGCGAGCGCACGGACGCGCTCCTCGTCCTCGAGCAGCTCCGACCCCTCCTGCTCGACCAGCACACGTCCGAGCAGGTCCCCGAGGAGGCGAACGTTCGCGCGCAGCGACATGTCGGCCGACATGGGCCCAGCTTACGTCTGCCGGCCGCGCGCCTGGACGTGCTGGAAGCCGAAGCGCCCCTTGATGCAGAGATTGCCGCGCGTGATGTCGTGGTCGTCCGGGCTCGTCACCTTGACGATCGTGTTGTCCTGCACGTGCAGCTCGAGGTTGCAGCCCACGCCGCAATAGGGACAGATGGTCTGCGTCACCGCCTGATCGTCCTCGCGCCAGTCGCCGGCCTCGCGCAGCTCGTGCTCGGAGCGGAACATCAGCGCCCCTGTCGGACAGACGGAGATGCAGTTGCCGCAGTAGACGCACGCCGACTCGGGGAGCTCTGCGACGTACTCGGTCGAGATGCGCGCGTCGAAGCCACGGCCGGCAACGTGGATCGCGAAGGTGTTCTGGTACTGCTCGCCGCAGGCGTCGACGCACTTGTAACAGAGGATGCACTTCGAGTAGTCGCGCACGTACAGCTCGTTGTCGACCTTCACCG
>Ga0315276_10001791_pt1 | contig 19339 bp, 25 predicted proteins | sample YL17G05_0_MG_FD_204542 | JGI IMG/M metagenome (GOLD analysis project Ga0315276, IMG submission 204542) | Sediment microbial communities from Yellowstone Lake, YNP, Wyoming, USA - YL17G05_0 | ecosystem: Environmental > Aquatic > Freshwater > Lake > Sediment | place: USA: Wyoming | collected... | reverse complement strand
AAAGAAATAAAAAGCAAAGATGCAAGTATGCAAGGAAGCAAGGAAAAAATCCCCCCACCCCCCCTTTTGCAAAGGGGGGTAAGGGGGGATTTGCCTTTGTCTTTCATATCCATTTTTTTGCCTTTCCTCAGGTCTTAGGTCTAAAGTCTCAGGTCTCAAGTCTCACTTTTCCACGCACGGATTAATCGCATATGCCTTTTGAAGCGCCTTTGATGATTCCGCCGTGTTGCCCAAATTTAAGTAGATGCGCGAGAGCTGATACCATGCGATGGCATCTTCCGGAACAAACCCGACCGCCTTGAGCATGGCATCGGTTGCCGGCTGCCAGTTTCCCGCCTCCGCGTTAAACAGGCCCTCGGTAAAGGCTGCATGGCCCAGCAAAAATCGATTATCAATTTTTGCCGACTTATCTCCCTTCTTTTTTGAAGGTTTTTTTGCGTCAATGACGACCGGAGGAGGGCGCTTTGCGAGCTGCTGCATCTGGGCGAGTTCGCGCTCGGCCTGTTCAAAATACTGACCAAACGGTTCACGGCGCTGCTTGTGATAAAATCCCAAAAAGGTCAGAAGATCTATCATGCCGTGATAGCCAAGCGGAGACCTGTAATCGGACCGCTTGGCCTGTTCAAACCATGTCTTTGCCACTTCTGTGTCCGCTATTTTATATGTATCAAGGGCCTGCCGCCCCCTGGAATAATACTCGAATACCTGCGTTGAACCGGCGGCATCGCGCACCGTCTCGAGGCGGGAATCGTCTCCTGAAACGCCGATGCTTTTCCAGATCTGCCTTGTTATATCGGCAAGGCGGAAAAAGAGCTCGATGTGCCCCGGATAGAGTGATGTCATTTCGTATTGTGACACAAGGCTTCTGTCGTCCCCCTTCATCACCTTGACGAAGGCGCGGAAATTTTCCCCGACGTGCTGGAACATCCCCGAGACGATGAATGTGGGACTCTTGGCCTCAGGATGATAGACGGCGGCGAGCCCGGAGATTACGCCAAGACCGTCACATGCGGCGAGCATCGACGCCAGAAGATCGCGCAGACCAAAGGAGAGCCAGTCATCTCCCGGAATCTTCGTGTAGTCCGTGAACGGCTCGACCAAGACAATCTTGCCGGTTGTCATCTTGCCCAGCGCCTCCTGCGTCATGACGCGCGGATAGTCGATGCACTCGCGAGCAGACGAAAACCGGGGAATTGTGAGCAGACAGACAAGGACGGCCAAAATGAAACGCGATTTATTCATGCGCGTTGAGTATGATGATTTCGGGCCTAAAAATCAAGGTGTGATTCGCATCATGATCTAACTGTCTCACTATCTCGCGATGCATATGCAATGAGAGCAAGAGTGTTTACGCACAGATAAATTTATGCTAAGTATAAAAAATAATTATGAATTCAATCAAAACAACACCTGATGATCGTACCGTCATCCGTGGACAGGAAGAAGAGGAGGGGACCCCTCCTCGCCCGCCCAAGCAGCCGCCTTATCTTGTTATCATTGAAGGAACGCACGCCGGCACTTATTTTTCAATCGAAGAAGGAAAAAACGTAATAGGAAGGGCGGTGGAGAGCACCGTCCGTCTTGAAGATCAGAGCGTCTCCAGGCGCCACGCCGAGATAGAAAAGACGGATAAAACGTTCGTGGTGCGTGATCTTGGCAGCAGGAACGGGACGTTTGTCAATGGCAGCCCCGTCACGGACAATGTCGTTATCGGGCATAAGGACGTGATCAAAACAGGTATTTATCTCCTAAGACTGATTACACAGGAAGTAGGCGTTGAAGAGGAGATGGCCCTCCCGGCTGAAATGGTTTTGGGCGATCGCACGGTCATGGCCGAAATTCGCGCCGAACCCGAGGTGCCGACATCTGCGATGGAGGAGCGTGAAGAAAAACCCCAAATGCCCGAGATTGCCGAGGAAGCTGCAGAAGCGGGCCCGGGCCCGGCGAAGATTCGCAGGTATCTATTTCCGGCGCTGCTGCTCATTTGTGTTGTTGCGGTTGTTGGTTACTTCACTTCCAAGTATTTTCTGCATCCCCAAAAGCCCCTGAAGGTGAGAATACCGCCGAAGGTGGCTGAGACGGGCCTGCCGACAGAACTCCCGCCTCCGGGCGCTCCTGAAGCGCCGCCCGAAGGGGCGATGCCGGCAGTTCCGCCGCCACCGCCGCCTGTGCAGACGATCCCGGTGTTTTTGGATTTTGTCTCCAGCCCGCTTCCGGCGACGGTAAACTTTCAGGGGAAGGAGCTGGGCAAAACGCCCCTGCGCGTGAACGTCGAACTGGAACCCCAAAAATCCTATACTGCGGAAGCGGATTTTGAAATGCCGGAGATGCGCGAAAAGTATACTCTTCCCGTATCGTTCACTGTGGAAACGGGTCAGTCGGTCGTCCCGATTCTTTTTCGCGGCCCCATCGGCATCATGAAAGTTATGAACCTGCCGCGCGATGTGCAGTTTTATCTCGAAGGCAGTTATGAATACGACCGGTTCAAGGAGCGGCCGGCAAAATTAAACGAAGTTGTCATGCAAAAACCGGTCTACATTCCCTTCGGGAAATATCTGGTGGAGCTCAGGCGCCAACGTCAACTGGGCGAGTCCCAGACGTTTGTGCAGGACATCGTGTTTCGGCGCGAGTTCGCGATTGCGGAGGACAGCCCATCGTATAACTTGGATGTCAAAGACGAAGATCTAAGGTTTTTCCCGGTTAATATCAAGTCGGAGCCTTCCGCCGCGGACGTCTTCATAGACGGAAAACTCATGGGCAAGACGCCGTATCAGGGATTATTCCCGCTCGGGGATCACACGCTCACGTTGCGCAAAGAGGGCTTTTTTGAAAATACGCAGTCTCTAAAAGTCGATATGAACACTCCCTTCACCGCCGCGATCAAACTTGAGACATCAATTGCGGGTGCGCATATAAACAATGCAAAGGTCGCCATGAATCGGGAGCTCTATCAGGAGTCGATCAACGAGCTTGCCCAGGCCTTGGCAAGCAACCCTGCGCCCGCGGAGACCGCTCAGGCCAATTACCTGCTTGGCCGGTGCTACTTAAATGCCGGAGACATTGAAAGGGCGCTCATATATTTTGAGCAGTCAAAAACGGCAGATGATTGGAAGTATCCGTCAATGCTTGGAATGGTTGCGGCATATGCAGCAACTCAGCGGATGGATGCAGCGCTTCCGCTCTTGGTGGAGGTGATGCTCAACGCCAAGGATGAGAATATAAAGAAAGATGCCAATTCGCTCTTTCAGCAGATCTCACCGTTTCGCTCAGTTATTTATGTTTATTCGGAGCCGGCGGGGGCGCGCATCATTGTCAACGACAAGCCGGTGGCCCAGCCCACGCCCGCCATCCTCCATGACCTGCCGCTCGGTGCTTATCGCATACGCCTGGAAAAACCGGGTTATCAGGCGATGGAGATGAGGCTCACCCTATCGGTCAATGAGTTTAATCCGGTTATTGTGAAGCTCAAGCCGATCATGCAGTAGGATGTGTCATCTGTCCGCCTTTCCTCCCATTATAAACGGCTGCACAAAACCCAGCAAAACCAAGACGAAAATTGAGAATGTTTCCTTTATTGATATTCAGCGAAAAAATCACACGGTGCAGATTGCATATGGGAACCAAATGGTTTAAAATATAAATAATATAAGGGCACCTCTAAAAAATGGAGAATTTTATTCTTCGAGCATGTCTCTCGACTTTGCTCGAGACAGGTCGAGAAGATAAAATTCCTAATGATTCTCGACTCGCTTCGCTCGCTCGAATAATAAAAAGATAGTTTTTAGAGGTGCCCATAAAATAGTCTCATTTGATTCTATATATGAAGCTGAATCACGATCTATACGATGTATATGGGCAAAAAATTGCGGCACAAGGCTGCGAAATCAACAGGAGGCTTGTTCGTCAACTAATCGAGAAGGGTGCACATCTTCCGAGAAAGCTGATATCTGTAGCTAACACACCTGTCTTGAAAGATTTCAACAAAGCCCTGCAGGATAGGCGATACAGAAAGGTATTTCAGCCTCTCAAAACGCAAAGGAGAATATTTAAGACATTTGTTAGGCTCAAGCTTACGGAGCCTGTAATATTAGAGTTAAGGAAGATGAAATATAGTTTATACGATGCATATCACCATGTTCTCGTGATGGCGGCACTTGTTATCAAAATGATTCAGGACATAAAGAAATCGAATTATGATCCTCTTCTGGCGGCGCACCTGTGCCTCACCCACGACATTGGCAAAACCAGGATCTCCAAAAGTGTTCTGAATAAGAAGTCTGAACTTACTCTTGAAGAATATCAAATGATCAAAACTCATCCCTTCATCGGTTTTCTTCTTCTGAGCTACTATTGTGGTTGGGAGGGCAAACAATATTGTGAAACAGCTTTTGAGCATCATGAGAAGCTGGACGGCTCTGGATATCCGAGAGGAATCAAAAGAATCGATCGTTATGCCCAATTAATTGCACCCGTTGATATTTATGATGCGCTAATATCCAGGCGCCCTTACAGACAAATTTCATATGGTAGTCGTCTTGCCATAGACATTCTTTTAGAGGATGCCAAAAAAGGCAAACTTAATAAACAGAATGTCTATCTGCTCATAAACTGTATGCGGGATAAAAAAGTCAGGTCACTTTCCGAGACGAGGGTTTCTCGGAAAAGACGCAATGCACCTCCACCCCATAACATATACGGCAAAATTAGGAGAAAGAAGGCGCGAAGGTTGTTAAGGAAAGATTAATTGCACGCAAAAACCGAGTCACCTCTGAATTACACGTCCGTCTGGATTTTTTTATTTCTTCAGAGGTGAGCCGAAGATAAAGATGAAGGCCGTCGGAAATGCTTGCATTCCGATGCATCATGGTCTACACAGGCAGGCGCAAGTAAGGTGGTTTGGAATAGTCTGTCGAAAGCGGTTCTTGTCGCTTCTCTCCTTCTGTTTTGAATCACACAAAAAATTTCTATGAAGGAGCGTCTTTTTGGCGCTTCCTTGAGCTTCATTGCGGCCGACGCCTGTGTCTGCGTGCATGTCACGTCAACATAATCTGAGGTTGCTACTAGGGTGACAGGACAATTTCCAGGCACCTAAGAAAAGGATGTAAAATGCAGAACCAATCGTTTGATGAATTAAATCTATCGGCACCGATCTTTCGTGCCGTGAAGGCAGAAGGTTATCAGCGTCCGACGCCAATTCAGTCGGCGGTGATCCCTCACTTGATCGAAGGCCGCGACCTCATCGGCTGCGCGCAAACCGGCACGGGCAAAACCGCCGCTTTTGCGCTGCCTATCCTGCAAAGACTGTCGACACAGCGCAAGAAAGCACTGCCGCGCAGCTCGCGGGTGCTTGTTCTCACGCCCACGCGCGAGCTCGCTGCGCAAGTTGGCGAAAGTTTTAGGACCTACGGCAGACATCTTAACCTCAACCATGCGCTGGTTTTCGGAGGCGTGGGCCAGTATCCACAGGTGAAGTCGCTCTCCCGCGGCGCGGATGTCCTTGTGGCAACTCCGGGAAGGTTGCTTGATCTCATGAATCAAAGACACGTTGATCTATCGGGTGTAGAAGTTTTCGTTCTGGATGAAGCCGACCGGATGCTCGATATGGGTTTTCTTCCCGATGTAAAGAGGATAATCGCAACTCTGCCGCGTAAGCGCCAGACTCTGCTCTTCTCCGCGACCATGGCGCCCGAGATCGTTAAGCTTGCCGAGGGGATGCTCCTTAACCCCGTGAAGGTGGAGATGGCTTCTCCTTCCTCCACCTTGGAGAGCATTGATGAGCACGTGCTTTTTGTGGATGACGGCAACAAGCGTGCGCTTCTCTCGGAATTACTCAAATTATGGGATATTTCCCGCGCGCTTGTATTTACCCGAACAAAACACGGTGCCGACCGTCTCGTGAAGCAGCTCGAACAGTCTCTTGTCGAAGCGCGCGCCATTCACGGCAACAAGTCGCAGACATCGCGCACAGCCGCCCTCAATGCTTTTCGCAACGGCCGATGCAGGCTGCTCGTGGCAACCGATATCGCGGCTCGCGGTATTGATGTGGACGGCATCACGCATGTGATCAACTACGACCTTCCGAACGATCCGGAGAGTTACATACATCGCATTGGTCGCACCGGTCGTGCCGGTGCTGCAGGCACGGCAATTTCCTTCTGCGGCGGTGGTGATCGTGCGTATTTGCGCAGCATAGAGAGGTTGCTGAAACGCTCCGTTCCAGTTTACGAGGATCATCCATATCATTCCACGAATGCGGCGAATGCGGATGCATCGATGAAGGCAGTCTCGCCCCGAAATTGGCACAGTTCCAACCGGAAGAGGGGCACATACGCCGGATCCAGAAATAGGCGCTATCATAGCCGTAAATATTCTTAGTGAGGTTGAGGGGTTAAGCGAACCACTGGTAACGGATCTTTGAAGCAAGGAGCCTAGCGGCTCCGGTCTTGAGTTTTTTTGAAATGACTGCTTGATTTCTGGACACCCTGTACAAAATTCGTACACATCACATCATCCATCAAAAACAATAACCATTGGGAACCTCTAAAAACTGGGAAGTTTTATTCTTCGAGCTTGTCGAGAAGATAAAATTTCCTTTGCTTCTCGACTCGTCCGCCTTTGGCGGACTCGCTCGAAGAGTAAAAAAAGAGGTTTTTAGAGGTGCCCCATTTAAATTCAACATGCTATTGATTTGTACATGCATGGCATATCCCTTGCTTATGCAATGTGATGAAAAATGAGAAGCTCTATGAAAAGCATCAAATGGTGACACAAATAGGTTGGTCAAATCACCTCCTTATTCTGTCCAAGACAAAGACAGCGGAAGAAAGAGCCTTTTACATTAAGCTTTCAATGCACGAAAACTACAGCAAACGTGAATTGGAACGCCAGATAGACAGCGGTTATTACGAACGTGCAAGAAAAAAGTGTCGCCAGTGCTGACACAAATTCATCCTGATATCACCCGTGTGCTTAAAGACACCTATGTTTTGGACTTCTTGAATCTCCTCAAAATACACGGCGAAAAAGACCTACAAAGAAGCATTGTTACAAATTTGAGGGATTTTATTCTTGAGTTTGGCAAGGATTTTACTTTTGTCGGCCAAGAATACCGAATTCAAGTGGGTAAGAACGACTATTTCATCGATCTTTTATTCTTTCACCGAGGACTAAAATGTCTCGTTATGATCGAACTGAAGAACCGGTAGCCTTCGGCTGGGTTCGAATCACTTGAAAACAAAAGAATGGCGAAAGGGCATGCAGCCCTTTCGCCATTCTTGCGTCCCCACCTAGAGGTTTTTAGAAATGCTTGTATCGAATTTACAAGGGAATTTTGTCTTGCGGCCTAATTTAGACCTTTTAAAAAAGGTGTTTCAAAAATGATTGGGAAGTGTTATTTGCCCAATTGATATTAAAGTTAAGGAAAGCCGTATGACCAAGAAAAAATCAATCAAAGCGCATTCGTTGCATAATAATGAAATTACAATTTACGAATCTGAAGATGGCAAAGCGCGAATAGAAGTGCGTTTTGAAAATGAAAATGTCTGGCTTACGCAAAAATTGATAGCAGAGCTTTTTGATTGCAGCTCTGATAACATCTCTCTCCACTTGAAAAACATCTTTAAAGATAGGGAATTAGATGAGACGTCAGTTACCGAGGAATACTCGGCAACTGCTTCCGACGGCAAAAGCTATAAAACAAGGCATTACAGCTTAGAGGCCATTATTGCGGTTGGTTATAGGGTGAATTCAATAAGAGGCACTCAATTTAGAACGTGGGCAACCGACAAACTTAAAAATTATATCCTTAAAGGATGGGCAATTGACAAAGATAGGTTCATCAAAGGGAGCCGGTTTAGCGCAAGATATTTTGATGAATTGCTGGAAGAAATCCGCGAGATCAGAGCCAGCGAGAGGATGGCCTATCAGAAAATAACTGACATTTATGCTACGTCTGTGGATTATTCGCCCAATACGGCAGAGACTGAAAAGTTTTTTGCAACAGTGCAAAACAAACTTCATTTCGCGATCACGGGTCAGACAGCCGCAGAAATTATTAGATCCCGTGCCAGTAGAACGAAACCAAACATGGGTCTTACGAGTTGGAGAAAATCGCCAAAAGGCAAGATAATGAAATATGATGTTGGAATTGCAAAAAACTATTTGCAAAAGGAAGAGATTAAATCACTAAATCATATTGTGGATATGTATCTTGACTACGCGGAATTTCAGGCAAGTAAAGGACGGCCCATGTATATGAAAAACTGGGCCGAAAAACTAGATGCCTTCTTGAAATTTAATGAGCAAGAAATCTTACATGATAAGGGTAAGGTTTCTCACGAAGTAGCAATAGCACTGGCAGAAAAGGAATATGAGGTATTTAGAACAAAGCAAGACAAGAAATATATCTCAGATTTTGACCGTGAAGTGGCAAGGTTTTTAAAAGCTAAGAATAAATAAAATAGAATTAGTCGTAGTTCCTCTTTAAATTATCCCAAATAGCAGAAGTCGAGAGCTACACATGGTTCGTTACCAACAACCCATGCATCATGTCCTGGTGACATCTCAAAGCCATCTCCGACACCAACTGTTACTTCTTTGCCTTCGGGAGATTGGACAATCATTTGGCCTGAAAGAATGTAACCTATATGTGCCTCAGAGCTCCTGCCAGCCGACGGGTCAGCGTGTTTGGACCAGTTCCAGCCAGGCAAGTATTTCCCCCGACCGATAGCTACCGTTTCCAAAATCACTACTGTTCGCTTACTCCCGTCAAGAAAAGTCCGTGAGCTTTCCGAATTTTCAAGATTCCTTACTACGACGTCTGTCATAATAGTTCTTTTCATAATATCCCAGTTCGAAACCAACACCTACCTAACAAAAAAGCCCTTGATTATTCAAGGGCTTTTAAGATGCGTCCCCAGGGGGATTCCACCCTACGCGCTGTCGCGCTTCGGGTATTTCCTCGCCCACCCAGCCCTCATGAGAGCTGGGTGCCCGGGCTCGGTCAGAACCAGAAGCTCTTCGAGCTTCGGTTCTCATCCCAAACTGTCACAAAAAGGAATTCCCAACACCTTGCGGCGTTGGGAATTCCTTTTTGTGCGTCCCCACCTAGAAGATTTTCGAACTGCGTGTATTGAGATGACTCATGCAATGGCGGCATAGATGGTGTCTAAAGGTCAATAAACAGATTTTCTGCTTTTAGCGGAAGAGATCAATGACGGGAATACCCAAGGCTTCAGCTATTTTTTCCAAAGTCCTTACGCTTGGAGACCGCTTACCACTTTCAATGACACACATACCCGCCTTCGACAGCTCAGCTTCAAAGGCCAGTTTTTCCTGAGTCCAGCCCTTTTTCTGTCGTAATATCACTATGTTGCGACGGACTTTGTCTGAAACCTTCACGAACGACAGGCTAACAGAATGTTTACGATAACGAATTCACTATTGTAAACTTTTTCGGATATTGTTATTGGATCATTGGGAAGGAGGAAATATGAAAAAGGCTGCCATCATTATCGTTTTCATGGGAGCGATTTTACTCGCTATCTTGCTTCCACGAAAAGAAGCGAACTGCGTAAACTGTAGCGGTGTTCAATGCACGGCAGATACTCAATGTGCACCAACATTTTACTGTTACTGCCATAAGCCACGGAATAGTGTTTATGGCACATGCATCGCACAGTGAACGGAGAATATATGTTAAGAAGGAGAATTCACAGTGTCGAGTGCAGACTGCTCTTGTGAAGTGGGGATTTGATGAAGGAGTTTGCGTGCCAAGATAGAGGGCGTATGGGAAATTTCCGTGAGAGATTCAAGGAGAATTGGTCTAAGAGCTTCGGCAAAAGAGGCTTTTTATGGGCGACACTGCCCATTGTGGTTTTTCTTGCCGTACTAAAAGTTTATCACGGTAATCGTTTTGAGCTAATGCTAGGGTTTGTTGTTCTCTGTATAGTCGCCGCTGGCGTATGGATCATAACAAAATGGCTTCTAACTTTCCTTGTAAGCGTCGGCGGAAAAAAGAAGGAAGAAAAATGACAATGAACAACATCATGCAAAGTCTAAAAGGGTTAAGTGCGTTTGAATTCGTTGCAATGTTTGTCGTTGTTGGCACTGTCGCGAGCATAATGTGGTGGTTGGTTCAGTGGCTAATCGTTGTAATCGCCGGACTATTACAAAAGAAAAGAATTGAGAAATGAACGAGGAAATCAGGCCATGAAGAAACTTGCTGTCGTTTGCATATTTTTTGTTTGTATAATCGCCTCACCCGTATTCGCACAAGACGACCCATTTGCAGCAGCTAACGAGGGGCTAAAAGCTCTTCGCGAAGGTGTGATTCAAGGGCGACAAATGCGGTATGAGGAAGAAGATCGTGCCCGTGCCGAGCAACAGCGCCAACGTGAGGCAATTGCGAAAAAACCTCTTCCTATGGTTTCCGCAAATGGATTTGATTGTTCTCTTGATCAAGAGAAGCCTGAGGCGATTTTTTGCTTAGGCTCATTTAAAAACATGTCTCCTCATGTTGTGATAGCTGCATTCGCTCCGAAACTTGTTAATTTAATGGCAAATGGCGTGGACACTGACACGGGAAAACCGACTACATTCCTATATGAAAGCTTAACTGGGTGTGTTGTTCAGATTAATCGTGACGAGAATGAAAAGAAAATAATCGATCAATGGGGCAAGACATATAAATTGAAAAAGAATCAAAAAATCAAAGGCTGCCTCAACTAAATATTTTAACGTGAAATTGCTGTCTGAAATCAGCAAAATACACTTTACCCATACTTCAAGGTAGAAAGCTGTTTTTTTGAAATGTCTATACGATCATATGCCTATTCCTTAGAAATCGGATGATTTTTCAATGATAATTGTTGAAGCTCTAAATATTGCCGATCTTTGAGATGCTCGCAAAGCCACATTTTATATGTCACAGAAGCACATGAGGCTTATAGGCCTTACTTAGTGATAAAGAAAGATGAGGAATATTGAGGTATCTATTTCATTGTCCGACAATGAAATTGTTGTCCGACAGCAGAAATTCAGGAAATGTCTGAGAAGATAGGGCTTATTGTCATCCGAAAGCTACGTCCAAACCCCACCCCTTTGACATAGGATTTGTGATTATGAATTACAAATGTGAGCAGTATACTTTTTCGGTATAGCGCCATTGATATGCACTAAAGTAGTAGCAATCATGGTGCTCTCGTAAAGCAATGAAAGACGTGGTCACCTGATTGAGGATCAAGCGACCAGCGTTTGCTAGGATGAGGAGGCGATATTTATGGGATCAGGAATTATTAGCCGCCACCGGAAGGCGATAGGAATCTACCTGTTATGGTTGCTTATCAACTTGAGTATTTTGTTCATATTTTCTGAATATCCCTTAAATAACCATAACAGGGACAAGTTCTGGCCCTTCACCACTTATCACGTAGCAGACATAGATCGGTATGATATTACCGAATTTGCATTTTACATGATTTTGCCAGCGATAATATATTTTGCCATTTGTCTGTTGAAGCCGAAAAAGAATCGTGAAGCAGACTGATATTTTCTTGAGCATTTCAAAAGGCACACCTTTTGAAACAATGAATCTTGTATTTTAGACCATGGCAATTCAAGCAGTTAGCAACATCATATTCGGAACCCTTTTGAAACAAGAAAGCCCCGCTCGAAGGCAGGGCTTTTTCTTTCTCAGCATTACGCTCTAGGCAGCATTCAGGAGGCGGGAGAGAGTGACATACGAAGTGCCAACGAGAGTAGCCACCTCGCGCAAGGGTTTGCCATCAGCGCGGAGTTTCTTTGCCAGAGGCAGGTCAACCTTCGCTTTGGGTCGGCCACAATGTTTACCTCTCACTTTGGCGGCCTGCATTCCGGCCTTTACTCTCTCCGCGATAATTGCCCGTTCAAATTCTGCCACTGCTCCAAGGAACGTAAAAACCATGCGTCCGGCGGGCGTGCCAGTATCTATAGCCTCTTGTAAACTCACAAAAGCCACGCCAAGCGTTTGCAACTCGGATAAAATCGTTAGGAGGTGAGCCACGGAACGCCCAAGACGGTCAATTTTCCAAACGGCTACGGCACTAAATTTGCCTCGCCTCGCGTCCGCCAGTATTTCGTTAAGGGCTGGGCGCGATTCCTTGGCCCCTGATATATGGTCAACGTATTCTCGATGGATAGTGAACCCTCTCATTTGGGCATACTGCCGGAGGGCGTCAAGCTGAAGGTCGGCCCTCTGGTCGTCCGTGCTTACCCTTGCGTATATCGCCACTCGTTTTACAGTTTCCATCGGAAGCCTCCTTTTGATTTTCAACGTGTTTATCATTGGTTAGCATGTTAACGATTAAGAAACATTATGTCAAGAAAATTGTTAATTGACAGTAAACATTAAGGGGGTTAATGTGTTACAAGTGATAGCGTCGAAATTACAGCAAGTCATAGATAAAGGGCCTCATAAGGAAAAGAGTGACCGTGTGCTTGCGGCTGACATTGGTATATCTCACGTTGCCTTATGGAAGCTCCGAACTGGATGGAAGGACAAGAATGGTAAGCCCTACAACCCCAGCCTTGAAATGCTCGACCGGCTGTGCAAGTTCTTCAAATGCAAGGTAGGAGATATTTTAGAGTATAGAAAGGGATAGACGGTGAAGCAGACTCCATCACGAGAGGTGTGCGCCGAAGCTGTTAAAAAAGCTTTTACGAATTACCTTGTGGAATATGAGAACTACTTTCATGGGTCGGCTGACACCATGCCCCACCCTGTCACAGTATCAGATATAAGAACCATGCTTCTCCGAAATATGAACCAAGACGATCATGGCGTAAGCATATACCATATCGATCTTCCGTTGCGTGAGTATCTCATTGATATGGTTATTCGAGGGCGCCTTCTTCCATACTTTACGTCAGGCATGGGCGGATTCCAAGGTTCTAACGATTCATTCCATTTAACTACGTATGGCTTTCAATGCTGGCGGGAAGGAGTCGATACGCTTCCCATAGATCGCGATTGTATAGCCGATAAATGTAGAGAACAGTTTTCAGCAATTGACCCCGTTACAATTGAATATCTCAAAGAGGGTGCTACCGCCCTCACAAAAGATTTATATATGGCAGCGGCCGTTTGTTTGGGTGCAGCATCCGAAAATGAAATTCTGAACCTAATTGATTATTACTGCAATGCTTCGGACGATCCAGTTGATACCAAAAAGAAATTTGAAAAGCACAGGCACATATCAGGCAAAGAACGCATGTTGGATAAGTTTTTAAGGGATAAGAATTGCCCAGAAGAAGCGAAGGAAGCGCTTGACAGGCTCGAAAGCCTTATTCGCGAGAGCCGAAACAGTGCGGGCCATCCTCGCATTATGAAAAAGGATGAAACAAAAGCGCGGCTGTTGTTTGCAGCTTTTCCCTCATATATGAGTAGCGTTGCAAAGATCAGGGAATGGATTGATAGCGAATCCAAAAAATAAGGGGCTAGGCCGACGGGCCGAAGAGCGGAAACCCTATCCGCCTGCCCCTTGCAGTCTTTCAGGGGAGATCGCGAGGGGCGGTAATGTCTGTAAATGCTAAGTCAAATTTTAGTCATGATCCATTTGTTCGTGATGCAATAATGATGTTCAAAGCCATTGACGAAGATATGCCTCATTTCCTAGCAGCCGCTGTGGACCAAACGGAATTAAAAAAAACTGTCGAAACCATCCGTGATTTGGCCAGAAAAAGTCATGATGATAAGTTGAGTCCTGCGTTCCGAAAAGTTGCAATTGCTGAGGGAATGAGGCTTGGCAATTCAGGCGATAGATTTCTTCCAAGAAATGCATCGGCAGAAACAAATCAGAAGAGACGTGCCGCTTTCAAAAACGCTTTGCGCAAGAGGGGAGCGGTAATTGAGCGGGAAACGAGAATCATCCTCTATATGTATTCATTGTTTCGTTACGGGGTTATCGATCTTATCGCACCTTCTGGGAAACCTACTGACTGGCCATTAAATATCCTGATCTGCTGTCTTGTCGAGCACTGTAAAGCGAACTATCCTGACGAAAATCATTTTTCTCTGATCGCTAAGAAATTCAGACCATCGTCATTCACAATGTCCGGTTGGAAAACGAGCAAGAGACTGCCGCGCCTGAAGATCGCAGATAGATATGCAGAGATGCATGGTGGCTATGACACCAAGGCCATCTACCATGACGTGAAAAGAATTCTCCTTTCGTAGCTCGTCGTACGGAAACCCCCTTATCCGTATTAAAACCGTTATATATCATATACATACGATTGACCAGCATCATGCCGAGTGATAAATGGCATGCATGAATTTAAGTAAATCTTTTAAATCCGTGCTCAAAAAAGATCGCCGCCCTCTTTTCATTCTAGCGACAGATTCAGGATTCCACCCCAGTCGACTCAGCCGGTTGCTGCACGGTGAAGAGATAAAGCGCCCACACGATGTGCGTTTTCGCTTACTCGCCGAACTTATCAGATTTGACGGGCCTATCTTCGAAGAGGGAAAGACCTCATAAACAAAAACCCCGGCAGCTTGGGCGGCGGACCGGGGAAAGAAAAGTAACAAATGAAAAATAATTGTCTAGCAGAGCAAAGTCAAGGTTTAGATGTCGCAGATTTTGGAATAGCGGCCATTGCCATTGTATTTCTACATCGTCTCTTAAAAAAACAATGGGGAAATCTGGACAAACTTTATTGTGAGAGATTTTATCTGGAAGGTCGGTTTGCCGTCTTGCTTCATAAACAAGGACGATTAACCGAAAGTGACTTACAAAATGCTTGGGCTGACATCGACAAGCGTGCAGGCGATTATGACAGCCGTTGTCTTAATCGCTTCATCCTTTCCGATTATCTTCAAGAATTGGCTAGACGTTTAAGATTGCTGGCACGGCAAAGAAAAGAGGAGGCCCGCCATGCCGCGTGATCTGCTCAAACTTTCACCAGAGGTCGAAGCGGCTCTTAAGGAACCCAATATTGACATTGGGTTGTCTCAAATTGCCAAAGCATACGGAGAAATGCGTGAGGTGATACGGCAGCACTACCCCGCATTATGGCCCCAAACACACGCTTTTCTTTCAGCGATGTCATCTCTCTGTTTTGCCGACTTTTCATTGCCCGTGACTATGATTGCCATAGGTCCATCAGGTTCGGGGAAAACGGAACCTTTGACATGGATCATGAGGTCAGGCTCTGAGCATATCATTAGGAGCGATTCGTTCACGCCAAAATCCTTCGTCTCGCATTCGGCGAACATCAAGAAGGATGACCTAAAAAAAATCGATCTTCTCCCACGGCTCAAAGATCGGTGTCTTTGCACGAAAGAACTCGCCCCGTTATTTGCGGGGCGCGAGGACGATCTTCGGGTGGCCTTCGCGCAACTCACCAGTGTGCTTGACGGGGAAGGCCTGGTTTCATCCAGCGGCACGCAAGGCACAAGAGGGTATGAAGAGCGAATCATTTTCGCTTGGCTCGGCGCCACGACACCGCCACAAAATAGGGTGTTTCAGCTCATGGCCGCGCTGGGAACTCGTCTATTTTTCTTTTCCACAGATGTCAAACGTCCTTCGGCCTCAGATTATGCCGCCATTCTCAGCAGTAAAGTTAAAAAGGCAAATGGCAAAGAAGAGTGTCAGGCGACTATCAAAAAATACACCAGTCTTCTATTTGAGAGCATCCCCGTTCGATCCCTGCCATTCGATAAAATTAAGATACCTGAACCGATAGCGGCTTCCATCGGTTTGCTCACAGACGCCTTAACTCGTTTGAGAGGTAGCCTTTCTTTGGGCGAAGGTGACACCCCTTGTGATGACAGGCACGGTGCGCCAGCCATCGAGCATGGTTGGCGAGCGATACAGGTGCTTGGGGCGCTTGCAAAGGGGTCTGCATTGGCGAGGGGTGTAAGGGTTGTAGAAGCGGATGATTATCGCTTCGTCCGTCATGTCTGCCTTTCATCAATGCCGGAATATCGGAGGTTAACCTTTGAAGCCCTCCTATCAAGAGGGGGAGAAGTTTCAGCCCTCGATGTAGCAAGATTGTCGGTGATGGCAAAAAAGACGGCGCATCACTACCTCAAGGAGCTTCACATCCTTGGAATCGTAGAGAGCGAAATCGATGAGGAACCGTATCGTTATCGCCTGAAGGATGAATTCAGGGGACTACTCGACGAACGCACACCGTCAAATCCGGTAACACCCCATACTGAACGAAGTAGCAAAATCGGTAACACCCTAACACGTGATAATCATTCGTCAAAAGGTGTTACCACAAATGCAGGTGTGCCGATTTTTGAAGTTCAAGTGGGTGTTACCGAAAATGACGGTGTGTGTTTGACCAACACAAAATGGAATGGGGAAATGTGCGAGAAATACAAGGAAACGTTTGACGGCGAAAAATACGAACTTCAACCCGATCTGCCGAAGGGTTTTTAACAATGGCTGATAAACCTGAAATTCTAGAGTTTTTTGAGGGCGGTTTCAAACCTGTTTCATGGGTCGAATTTTCGCGTCTTACCCTTCGGGAACTCGCACGTAGACCTTTTGTCTTGAAGGCCCTTGGTCTTTATTTTGTCGGAAATGGATGGGGAACCGATGTCGGGAAGATCGTGGCAAAAAGACACCCGGGCAAAGTGAGACACATTATAGAGTGGCTTGAGGTGATTTTGCCCTTTTGGACTTCAGATATGATGGACAAGTCACTTATTGAGTTGCCTACGATCAATATTAACGACGCTAATCCATCTAAACTGATTGAAAAAATAAAAAGGGTGACCGGAGTAAACGCGGAGGTTGTAGCGTGAATGTAACGGACTTATACAGCAAGAAATACCCTACTGCGGCCAAAGTTATGAGCCAAGAGGAGTTCAAGGGCCTCGTGGAAGTTTTTAGAACCCTTTCGGAGTGGAAAAGGGAGGCCGAGAGTGGTAAAGGAGATAACAAATGGACTGCATCATCATCAACCGAGTGTCCGACCGGAAGCAAAAAGAAGGATTCAGCCTAGATGCACAAGATCGGTTTGCCTCTGAATATGCAAGAAATCTAGGTCACACCGTCATTAAGAAATACACATTTCAGGAAACTGCATCTAAGCATAATCATCGCAAAATATTTAATGAGATGCTTTCATTTATCGACCACTACCCTGCAAACAAGACCTTGGTTTTAGTTGTTGAAAAGCCTGATAGGCTAGGCAGAAATCACAGGGACAAAGAGACGATTCAAGAACTCTACCTCAAGGGCAAGATTGAAGTCCATTTTTACAAGGACAACAAAATTTTCAACAGGTCATCAACCGCAACGGACATATTCATTGACGATATAATGACGAGCGTTGGCAAATATGCCGCATTGAATATCGCACGCGAGTCAATCAAGGGGATGCAGGAGAAGTGCGAACAGGGCTGGTTTCCAGCCAAGGCACCATTTGGTTATAAAAATGTCGTCGATTCCGAGATCACCGGCTCCAAAAAGAGAAAGATTTTAGTGCCTGATCCAATAACAAGAGGGCTTGTCCGTAGGATTTATGAACTACGGGCGCAAAACTTGAGCTACAATGCAATACGCCTGCAATGTATTGAAGAAGGTTTGATCTCGGGTGGCAATCTGAAAGCCCAAAGCTCGATTGAAAAAATCCTAAAGAATCCATTTTATAGTGGTCGTTTTCTCTGGCGTGGCAAGTGGTATGACGGAAAACATGAGCTGATAGTCCCAAGGGCTCTATTTGAGAAGGTTCAGACGACTTTCAAAGAATACGGAACTCCTTGGAGACAAAAAAGAGGTCTGTTTTCTAGCTGGCTCAAATGCAAATGCGGCTGCAAGGTCACCTATGACCCAAAGGTAAAAACTATTAAAGCAACTGGCGAGCGCAGAGAACATGCCTATTACCGCTGTGCGAATGGGAGGCATATGCACGACAAACTTTCATACGTGAATGAACAATCAATCATGAACGACTTGGGCAAGGCAGTTAGCCAGATTACGATAACAGAGGACTTGGCGACTGACATTTCCAATGCCCTGAATGAAACGCACAGGCGTGTGACTGAATCACGCAGGAGAGAAATAGCTGGCTATCAGGCCGCCTTGACTGCACTCGAAAACAAAGAGGACGAGATTTATGACGACCATCGCCGTGGATTGCTGGATGAAGATGGTTACAAGCGGCAGATCGAAAGAGTTCGCGGTGAGCGCAGGCGTATGACAGGCCTCATGGAGAAAGCTCAATACATGATTGATGACGCTTATCTCGAAACGGCAAAAAAGATTTTAGAACTGGCTACTATGGCGAAATCCTTATGGGATTTACGTACGAAGGAAGAGAAGCGTGACTTCATGGAAAGGGTACTTTCGAACCGAGTGTTTGATGGTGTAACTGTGCGATATGAATTGAAAAAGCCATTCCGGATTGTCTCCGAAATGGCTTCTTCTTCTGCGTGGCGTCCCCAGGGGGATTCGAACCCCCGTTACTGCCGTGAAAGGGCAGTGTCCTGGGCCCCTAGACGATGGGGACTAAAATTTGCCGTCCATTAAGGACGGCAAATTTCGTAACACGTTCACGTATCACGTTCATGTTTATTGTTAACACTTTGTACAAAAGCTCGCAGCCCTCGATGGGCTGCGAGCAGCGTATCACGTTCACATATCACGATCACGTTTGTTGTCAGTGCTCTGCGCTAATTTTGTCAACATTTGAACCAAACGAGTTAGCTTATCTCTAAGTTGGATTATAATTTCTTTTTTAACAAGTCCTTTATTCTCCAATATAGATAATATAGGTACACATTCGAAAGCAGAACCACGACCAATAAAGTAAAACTGTTTTTTCTCCTTATCGTGCCAGCGACCACAACCTTCGGCAATATTTAGCGGTATAGATATAGAAGCTCGTTTAAGTTGATCAATTAGTGTAAATTCATTTTTTGGAATGTCGTGAAGTAGATTTTCTACATCTCCACAAAATTCCAGGGCAAGTTTATAGGTGTCTAACCTTTCAAAATCGAACATAATACCTTAAACGTGAACGTGTTACGTGATCGTGATACGAAAGCTTTGACGCTCGTTGAGAGCGTCAAAGCTTTTGTGAGTCGCCCCGGATTCGAACCGGGGACACCCGCCTTAAAAGGGCGGTGCTCTACCTACTGAGCTAGCGACCCACTGGCAAACAGCGGGCCAGAAAAAACCATTTGTCAAATCAGCAACCCGCCACACATCTTGGCGGGTCCTCAATGCCGCAAAGTGGAAGGGTGTCCGACATCTAGTGTCGGACACCTTTCCACGCCGAATCAGCGACCCACAAAAAATAAAAAACACTTTTCAAACGATAGTTTACAGTGTCGATGTTTGGA
>Ga0315276_10001789_pt1 | contig 19379 bp, 18 predicted proteins | sample YL17G05_0_MG_FD_204542 | JGI IMG/M metagenome (GOLD analysis project Ga0315276, IMG submission 204542) | Sediment microbial communities from Yellowstone Lake, YNP, Wyoming, USA - YL17G05_0 | ecosystem: Environmental > Aquatic > Freshwater > Lake > Sediment | place: USA: Wyoming | collected... | reverse complement strand
TCAATTGAAAAATTGCTTGAAAAAATAGATATTTTATTTGTAACAGAAGAGGAGGCAGAAGAACTGACAGGAAAATCTCCCCATAAATCACTAGACCTGCTTTCGGAAATATGCCCGATTGTTGCGTTAAAACAAGGCAGAAAGGGCTCTGTTGTAAAATCTAAAAATAAAAAGCGCAAAATTGAAGCATACCCTGTAAAAGTTGTAAACACCTGCGGAGCCGGCGATGCCTATGCCTCTGGATTTTTGTTCGCCCATATGCGCGGATTCTCCCTCGAGAATTGCGGTTCAATGGCAAGTTACATTGCATCAAGGGTCTGCGCCTCAAATGAAGCCCACCTCTGAGCAAAATGAATGTATACTCCACCACCGCAATGTTTAAATAGTGTAAATACTACAATAAGTATGTGTAATAAACACAATAAGATAAAATGACAACAAACAATACGGAAACAAAAACAAGGCAATTTAATTTGCCAGAAGAACCTCAGCCATGCGCTGATAAGTATTTCCTAAGGACAGGAGAAATACTAAGAGCAGAAGGCATAAACCCCTGGGTTAGAGCCCAGGTAATGATAAGAAAAGGACCGGGACAAGTTTACGGAATAGACGAAGCTTTAGCTATTCTCAAAAAATATTTTCCTTTAGAAGAGCATGGCGGAAAAGTCTATGCATTAAAAGAAGGAGATGATTATGCTCCAAGAGAAACACTTATGCTGATTGAAGCTCCAATTCAGGACATAGTAGAGCTTGAAACAATGTATCTTGGTGTTCCAAGCGCAGAAACAACAAAAGCAAATGACAAAAGAGGAGTGGACTTAAATCAAGTAAGAGAAAATATGGCTTCTGTTGTTAAAGCAGCTAAAGGAAGGCCAGTCTCATATTTTGGAGCAAGACACTGGAGATTTGATGAAGATGCTGCAATAACAAGAGCAGCTTATGAAGGCGGAGCAACAAGCGCTTCAACAGATGCAGGAGCAGAAACATTTGGACAAAAAGGAATGGGCACAACCCCTCATGTGTTAGAAAACATAATGGCTTGGAAATATGGAAAAGAAAAAGCAGTTCTTGAAACAATTTTAGCATTTGATAGAAATATTGATGCTAAAGTACCAAGAATAATTTTATGCGACTACAGAAACAAAGAAATTACAGATACTTTGGCTTGCGCAAATGCTCTTGGAAATAGACTATGGGGCCCTAGGATTGATACATGCGGAGAAAATGTGGGAGAAGGAGCTTTAAAATTTCCAGATGCAGAAAAATTAGAACAATTAGTTGGAAGAAAAATAATAGTCCCAACTCAAGATGAAAAATATTGGTTTGGGCATGGAGTAAATGTAACTGGTGTGTATGCAATGAGAAAAGCATTAGATGAAAATGGCTATGAAAATATGAAACTTGCATTATCAAGCGGATTCGCCAATCCCGAAAAAGTAGAAGCTTTTGCAAGAGCAGAAGAAATTCTTGGAATAAAATTGTTTGACATGCTGGGAGTAGGCCAGGTATTCAAATCAAGAGCGGCAAAAATGGATGTAGTTGCAGTTGGAGAAACTCCTGAGACATTTGTTCCAATATCAAAAACAGGCAGAGGATACAATCCAAATCCAAGATTAAAATTAAGATTAGGAGAAAAATTAAAATGAAAAATAAAATGCCAGAAACAGCAGTATATGAAACAGACGTGCAGCCTGATTTCTCATGCAGAACAGGCGCTCTATTCGTGCATGGATGCAAGCCATGGAATCAGAAGCCCTACGGAGCAGAAGCAGCCATTCCAAACATAATTGAAATTCACAAGCATGCTGAAGCAAATGGCTGGAAGATTCTTGGCTCAGTAGACAGGCACTTCTACGAGGATGCAGAATTAATCAGGAACACTGGAGGAACATTCCAAGACCACTGCATGAATGGAACACAGGGCCAGTTGAGAATACCAGAACTTGAGCCTCAGAAAGATATCTACATAAGAAGCAAAGATGGACCAAGAATGGGGGCAAGAACATACACAGAGCAAGAGCTGGAAGATTATCTTGAATCAGAAATGCAGATAATATTTGAAAAGCAAAGCTATGATGTGGCAACAAATCCAAATTTTAAACCAACATTCCAGATGGCTGTAAGAAAAGGCTTGATAAGAACAATCAATAATGGATTTGGAACAGATTACTGCGATAAAGCAGCAGTTCTCAGCCAGTTAAAATTCGGAAGGGAAATCAACCCAGACTTTGAGGTATACATAGTTACAGACGCAATAGAAGAAGTCAATATAGATTTTTCCGGAAAAGTTGACATGAATTTTGGAAAATCAGCATTGGAAGAAATGGCAAGAGCCGGCGCAAGATTAATCACAACTAAAGATGTTTTGGAGGGAAAATTCAAATGAAAGATAAGGAAAGTTTAAAAATAATACTTGAAGATTTTGGAAAGATTTCAAGGAAATGTTTTAAATTAAGAGAAAAAGAAATATCTTACCGCGGAGATGCAATGAAAAGCCTTGGATACTCCATGCTTTTGCATGATTTTAGATTTGACAATGAAGGGGGCTTTGTCTGGTATGATGGGAGAGAAGGATACATGCCAGAAGTTCCAATTGGAAACCCAGAAGATTATTTACCAATAAGAGATGATTACAAAGCGCTAAAGGAATTTGTAAGCAGGACTTTGGACAGGGGAAGATTGCGCGCAGGAGGAGGAACTCACGGAGATAGCTCTCGTGAAACCAATTGTGCTGATTATGTTATTTGGCTGCAGAGAAGCAGTGAAAATCAGAGTTTCAGGCAAAATATAGAAAGAGCAACATCAGAGCTTTTAAAAGAAGCATTTGAAAGAAAATACGCTCCAGTTGACATATCTCCATCCTTGCAGAAAGAAGAAAAATATTTTCAGAAAGTATATAGTGGAAATGTTGATAAATGGCTTACCACCATGTTCTATCGCGATAATCTTCATGGAGCATTATGGAGATTAGGCCTGAATAACCCCCTCTCTGACGAAGATAGAAAATTCAGAACTAAGTTTGAAGCAGAAGCCAGGAAAACTGAAAGACCCATAACACTTGAAGAAGTTTTTGTTCAGTATTCTGGAGCAAAAGAACAGCTAAAACAGAGTCTTGAAAAAGGACAATTCAGCAAAGTTACAAGACCCCATTGCACTGAAATGCCAGATGAATTCAAGGCAGAAGTTAAAGACTGGTATCTTAATGACCAGGCAAAAAAGAATGCAGTAGAAGCCTTTTCTCCGCAATTCAACAGATTAATAGGTCTTCTGGACATAGTTTCAGCAACCGGAAAAAAGAATAATAGATTTGCAGAAGTTTATGCTTTGTTAAGGCAAAAAGCTGAAGAGAAATTTATGATTGATTCTCCGACAATCGCTCACAATTACAGCGCTACTAATATTTATAGAAGCATGCTGATTGCCCTGGCATCAGTTCAGCAGGATACAGAACTTCAGCAGTTCTGGTTAGACAGCATGCATGATGACCCAGATTCAAGCAGAGTTATCGCATCTGTTCACGGCGCATTAACAATGCATGACTCTGTAGAAGAAAAGAGAAAATTAATCTCTCCAATATTACAGAAAATAAAAGAAAGAGGAGACGATTTGGACAAAGAATATCAAAGACATTCCCTCGTCGGGTTTTATTCTGAAGAAAACCTCTTGGATGATATTCTGACTTATATGACATCATCATGTTTTAATGAAAGAACATTCAAACATTTGGATAAGGAGAATGCAACCCTTGATTTTCTTCAGAGCAGGGATATCATGCCAGAAGGATACACTTTTAGATTCACAAGATACACCCCGCAGGGAAAACAGGATCTCGAGGCGCGCTTTGATTTTATTGGAGACAAAGTAGAAGGAGGTAAGCAGCTTGAAGCCTCAGTAAGATCTTATTTGCAAAAAGATTATGAATTGCCAAACAAAGTTTGGATAACCTCTCTGGAAGGAAGAAAAATAAATGGAACAGACGCAAAAATCGTAGCTGCTTCAGGAAACAACTTAAACATGCAGTATGAGGGGATAATCGGATTGAATCATACTCATTTTGCTTTTGTCTATAATCCTGAATCTCAAACAACACTATTATCAGAGCCGCTCGATTCAAGCTGTTTGATTTTTGGAGAAAGGGGAAATTTAGAAAGCAGAAAAATGGGCATAGACAAAATAGGAAAGCAAGTTCCTTATTCTCAATTTCAGAGTTTAGCCCAAACTGGAAAAAGAGTCAATAAGCTGGTGGTTGAAAGAAGAAAAACAGCTCTTGGAGACTCTTTATTTAAATTAGATAAAAAACTATCAGAAAACCTGGCGCCATACCTTGCATCAATCATACATTCAGGATTAATTTTGAAAGGAGAGTTAAGCTAAAATGGCAAAAAGAATAGAAATTCCAAAATTTTTGCAGTACAAATATGCTCGCGCTGGAGAAGAAACAGACCGCTATCAGAGAATTCTTCCTGACAATAAGATTTTCGGGGAAGTTGTAACAATCATGAGAGCAAACCCCCCCCACATAAATCACACCAACATGTTGAGAGCTCTTTGCGACAAAAGCGAATTTGTAAGAGTCAATTTAGGAAGCTCAAACAAGTTTAATGAAAAAAACCCGTTTAAGATAGAAGAAAGAGAAGCAATGATACAGCTTGCATTAAAAGGACATTGTAAAAACTATGAAGTAAAGCCGCTTCCTGATTTTGGAGATGATGATCAGTGGTTTGAACATCTCTGGGAGATTAACACTCCTTTCTCAGAGATAATAAGCAATAACAGCTACGATTTAAGAATTTACAGAGAACATCAATTTGAAGGAAATGTAAAATCAAGAGAAACAATAAGATACGAAATACTTCAGCCAGAAGAAGCTTTTCCAAAACAAGAAATGCTCTATGTCGACAGAGTCAGAATAGATGAAAAATATGTTACAACAAGAAAGCCAATGTATGTAAGCGGAACTTTTGTAAGAGCAGCAATGGTGAATGACTGGAATTGGGAAGATTTTCTGGATAAAAAAATTGCAGATTACATAAAAAAGAATGATTTAACAGGCAGAATCAAGCAATTGCTCCCAAATTTAAAAGGTATTTCTCTGGAAAAACTGGAAGAGGACAGGTAAAATGAGAATCGCCCTAGGCCAGATAGAAGTTGTTCCGGGAATTCCCAAGGTAAATCTGGAAAAGATGATGCTTCCGATGATTGAAGCTGCTAAACAGCAGGAAGCAGACCTAATTTCATTTACAGAACTGTGTGTAGGGGGCTATCTTCTTGGAGATAAACATGCAAATGAAAGGTATTGTGAAAGCCTGATGAGAAAAAATGAGGTTTTAAGAAAAGCAAGCAAAGGAATTGCAATTGCCTATGGAAATGTTTATGTCGATTCAAATGAGGAAATAAACAAAAGAACAGGGACAAATTCATGGCATCCAAATAAAGACGGAAGACAAAGAAAGTATAATGCTATATACGTATTCCAAAACGGAAAGCCCGCAAAAAGACTAAAAGAAACAAAATTTCTTCCAGAAGGAATAACAGTAAAAACAAACCTTCCCAACTATAGAATCTTTGAGGATGAAAGATATTTTTTCTCAACAGTAGACATTGCCCAGGATTTTAATGTTCCATTGGAAGACTTGCTCCAGCCATTTATTATTGAAACAAAAAGAGAAGGAGGAATTCCGGTTGGCTTTGAATTGTGTGAAGATTTGTGGTGTGAAGATTATAGAAGAAATGGAAAAGCTCTGAATCCAACTAAAATCCTGATTGATAACGGCGCAAAATATGTTGTTAACCTCTCCGCATCTCCCTGGACATTTGGGAAAAATAATGCAAGAGACAGAAGAGTTCGGTTCCTAAAAAGGGAATCTGATAATTCCTTTGTTCCATTTTTTTACGTTAACTGCACAGGTGTTCAGAACAATGGGAAAAACATTGTGACATTTGACGGAGGATCAACAGTTTATAATCACGAAGGCCTGCCCATCAAGCTCAGCAAAGAAGCGTACAAGCCGGAATTAATGTTTGCAGACACAAAAGATTTAGGTAAACCAAGAATAAGAAAAGAAAAATCAAAGATTGCCCAGAAATACGAGGCTATAGAAAGAGCTTTTGAAAGTGTTTATGGGAAAAAAGTAATCATAGGATTATCAGGAGGCATAGACAGTTCTTTAGTTTGTGCGCTTACCGTAGCTGCAAAGGGAAAAGAGAATGTGATAGGTGTTAATATGCCCAGCAGATATAACAGTCAAAGAACTAAAGATTCTGCCAAATATACCGCAGACAAATTTGGAATTGAATATCTGAAAAATCCAATTGAAGAATTAGCTGGATTAAATGCCAGATTGATTGAAGAATCTACCGGAAGAAAGCTTTCTGCACTAAACCATGAAAACTTGCAAGCTAAGATGAGATCAATTAATTTCCTTTCAAATATTGCCGCCATGTATAATGGAATATACACATGCAATGCAAATAAAATAGAAGGATTTTTTGGATATGGAACATTAGATGGAGATTTGAGAGGAGCAATCAGCCCCATATTGGATTTAACAAAAACAGAAGTCGTCAAAATGTCTGAATACATGAATGAGCATGTCTTCAAAGATGAAGTTATTCCAAGAATCCTATTTCCCGATAGATTATGGAGATTTTCAGATGATAAGATTATTCCTAGTGCTGAATTAAAAGAAAAACAAATTGATCCAATGAAATTTGGCTATCATTGCTCTCTAGTTGAAGCCTACATGGATTATAAAAAAGCAAGCATAGAAGACATAATGGAAATGTATCTTAAAGGAAGCTTGGACAGCTGTCTAGACAGATTTCTTGAAGGTTTGGACGAAAATCCAAAAGGACTAAGCTATGAACTAATGAAAAGATGGAATGTAGATAATCCAAATGAATTTATAAAAGACCTAGAATGGGTTGACAAATCAAGTTATCAAAGTGTCTTTAAAAGAATCCAACAGTCTTCCATACCAATCACAAGCAAAACATCCTATGGTTACGATTTAAGAGAAAGTATCCTTCCCTACGAACTAAGCGAAGATGCTCTTGAATTAAAAGAAAAAATCCTGTCAACAATGACAAGATACACTCCAAAGAAATAAAATGCCAAAACTAAACAAGAAAGTTTATCCAACATTTGTAAATTACCTTAAAGATAATTATAAAGGCCCTTTTGCAGCAACAGACATCTTAATTAGGTATAATTATGGAAAGAAAAAGGGAATTGTGCTGATAGAAAGGAAATTCCCTCCATTAGGCCTTGCAATTCCAGGAGGCATGGCAGAATATCTCACCTTTGAAGAGAATGCAATAAAAGAAGCAAAAGAAGAAACAGGTCTGGATATAACTCTTGACAGTCCAAATCAGCCTATTTGTGTTTTTTCAACCCCTACTCAGGACCCAAGAGCATTTATTGCAAGTATCTGCTATACAGCAAAAGGCTCTGGAATATTAAAGCCCCATGAAAATGAAGACGCAAAATCAGCAAAAGTATTCACATTAGAAGAAATCGCAGGATTATTAGACAAAGATGTCTGGGCATTTCCAGATCATCACAGAAAGATTCTAAGAATTTATTTAAATAGATTTGGAAAATAACGAAATGAAGCAGAAAATTGTAATAGACACAGACATAGGAACTGATGTTGATGACGCATTTGCGCTAGCCTACATAATCAGAAATCCTGATGCGGATTTAAAGGCAGTATCAACAGTAATTGGAAACACAGAAATAAGAGCTAAAATAGCCAGAAAATTAGAAAGAATCCTTCAGGCAGATATTCCAATTATTGCCGGGCAAAGAGGTCCTGAAGACTCTGTTAAAAAATTTTGGACAGGAATTGAGCAGCAAGCATTAGCGCCAGAAGAATTGAAAGAACCTTTCAAAAATTCAGAATATCCTGAATACACTCCAAATACAAATCTGATTTGTATCGGCCCTTTGACAAATATAGCATTGCAGCTTCAGACAAGCCCCTCAATAAAAAATGTAAAAAATATTTATGTAATGGGCGCTTCAGAAAGCTCTCATAATTTTAAAGCTGACTTAAAAGCGTGGCATGAGGTGAATCAACAGCCATGGAATATTTATCAGATTACAAAACACGACTCAGAAAAAATATCAATTGCAAAAAAAGAACTGGAAGAATTAAGAATAAATCCTCTTGGAAATTTTTTGTATGAATCAGCAATAAGATGGCTGAATCATGTTAATAATGGCTGGATAGACCACACTCCCAAAACAAGCTGCGCAATGTATGATGTTCTGACAGTATCAGCCGGAATTGGAGAAGATTATGTGAAATTTAGACAAATCTCAGAAAATAGATTTCTAAGTTGTGATGTAAGCCTAGATTTAAAAGATAAATTAATGGAAAGGATAAAATGTTATTAGAATTAGCAGTAGGAGATGCATACGGAGCAGGATTTGAATATGTAGATGAATCTATTGTAAAAGAATTCAACAATTTAAGCAGTTATCGCAAAAATACAAGACACAACATAGGAAATGGGGGATACACTGATGATACTCAAATGTCATTAGCTATTGCAGAACTTTTAATTGAAAAAACAGACTGGACTCCATTAAATATTGCTAATAAATTTGTAGAAGTTTTTAAAAGAGACCCAAGAGAAGGCTATTCCAAAGCATTTTATCAATTTTTGCAGGAAGTAAAAACAGGGGAAGAATTTTTGCAGAAAATGCATCCTGAAAGCGATAAAAGCGGGGCAGCAATGAGAAGTTCTCCAATCGGTTTTCTTCGAGATATTCAAAAAGTAATTGAATATGCAACAGTTCAGGCAAGATTAACTCATAACACTCCTCTTGGAATAAACTCCGCAGTTGCAAGTTCTCTAATATCCCATTATTTTATCTATGATTTAGGAAATAAAAAAGATTTAGGAGCATTTATTGAAAAACATGTTCCAAATAATTGGACAAAGCCCTGGACAGGAAAAGTTGGTCCAAAGGGATTTATGAGCGTCAAAGCAGCAATCACAGCCATAACAAAACATGACACTCTTAGCAACATATTAAAAACCTCTGTTGATTTCACAGGAGATGTCGATACTGCTGCATCAATTGCAATGGCGGCAGCAGCATGCTCCAAAGAAGTCAATCAGGATTTGCCCCAACACTTAATTGATAATTTAGAAAATGGAAAATTTGGAAGAGATTATTTAATTAAATTAGACAAAAAATTAAAGTTTATTTGAAAAATGAAAGAAAGAATACTGGTTGTAAGAAAAATGTCCGCCCTCGAGTATTATTACAATGGAAAGCATCAAAGCCAGGTGTTGAGAGACAGCCACGAGAATCATAATCAGGCAGTAGGGCTTATAGAAGACATTCTGAGAAAAGCAAGCAAAGAGTATGAGATTGTGACAAGAAGGCAGCTGACAGAAGACCTTGTCGCAGAATCAAGCGCAGTAATCTCTGCAGGAGGAGACGGAACAGTAATTGCATCAGCTTATTTCAATATTAAAACACCCCAGCTCAATCTTAAAACAGATGATAAAAGCATAGGTTTTTTATGCCAGCAGGATGTAAATTCAGCCATGGAATCATTTCTAAACAACGAATATAGAACAGAAAAGTGGACAAGAGAAGATGTGTGCCTGGATGAAAAATTTATTGGAAGAGCATTAAATGAAACCTGCATTGGAGAACAGCTGAAGTTTACAAAGCTGGCAGTGTATAATCTTGCTTTTGTAGAAGAGCCTTCAGAAAGAATATTAGAGGAAAATCAAAGCAGCTCAGGATTGATAATAGCGACAGGAACAGGCTCAACAGGCTGGGGCAAAACATTCAAAGCCTATCCAAGAGACAGCAATCAACTGAAATCCAGCGCAGTAAATATTCATTCAGGAGAATTAGACACAGGAACATTCAGTTATATAAGAATCAAATACCAAAAACATGAAGGAAAAATCGCAATAGATGGCGTAGAACACGACTTTCCAAGAGATTCAGTATTGGAAATCAGAGTAAGCCAAAATCCTTTAATAGTTATGATTCCACTGACAAAAAAAGAATTATAATAAAAATGAAAAAAATAGGAATTCTCGGGGGAAGTTTTAATCCAATACACAATTCTCATGTAGAACTGATAAAAAAAGCCCTCAGGAAAAAAGTTGTTGATGAAGTCTGGATTGTTCCATGCAAAAAACATTCTTTTAACAAAACTCTTGAATCCGGAGCTCACAGGCTGAACATGATTAATCTTGCCACAAAAGGTTTAAACAATGTAAAAATAAGCAGGATAGAGTTTCAGTCCACGGGAAAGAGTTATACGACAGACACAATTGAAAGACTAAAAAAGAAATTTCCAAAATGTATTTTCTCGCTTATAATTGGGGCGGACATAACCCATGAGATAGTTCACTGGAAAAGATGCAAGCAGCTTTTGAAAGAAACAAGCTTTATCATTTCAAAAAGGAAAAACTATAAATTAAAAAAGATTAGGGGAATGAAAATCCGCGGAATTATCAGCGCGACAAAAGGAATCTCGTCAACAGGCATAAGAAAAAGAATGCAAAACAATCAAAGCATTGATTCCCTTGTCCCAAAAGCAGTTGAAGAGTACATAAAAAATAACAGATTATATCAACTTAATCTTGCCACTTCGCCTCTGTGAAAATGAGTTTTCAAAATGTCAAAGTTCATTAAACTTTGAACACTGTCAGAAATCCAACGCAACTCAAAGTTAAAACAATGAAGGTTTAGGATTTCTGAAGTCTTGAGGAGAATTTTAGCAGCCATGAACTGCATTGCAGTTCTGAAAACTCATTTTCAATACCAGAAAAATGCTAGAAGCATTTTTGGGGCGATCAAGAACTTACGTTCTTGACAGAAGTGGCGAATTCAAGATGTCAAAAAAAATCCTCTTAAAGAATGCCTTTCGAAAAAGATAAAAGATTTGGAAAGAGCTAATTATGGGCAAATTGGTGTACTAATCGCCAGAATTCACGATAATTTAGGCTTCTCTCCAGAAAGAATAATATTTGTCGGGGGATAATTCACAATTAATAAGTCCTTGCCTTTTTGCCTATAGATGCTGACTTTTCCTTTGTACATTTTTTCAATAATGTATTCGCTTTCAAAAGTATGAGATCCTGCAACAATTTCAAAACCTGCTCTGCTTAATTCTTTTTTCCAATCACTGAAATTCCAGAATCCGAATTCTTCATGCATCTCACTTTGCCAGTTATCAGTATAATTCATCTTGCTCATGAATTCATAAGCATCCTTCAGAGCCATTTCAATCATTTTCCTGCCGTTGATTGTCTTTTCTCTGAATTTTATCCTTCTTGGAATAAAGTCCTTGACAAACCGGTAAAATTTAGCATAAGTTGAGAGCGACTCGATGTCTCCAGACTTTTTTCCATCATTTGCATTTAATTCCAATAAGATTTTCTCTTTCCCATTTTCCGGACCAACAACATCCCTTATGATTATTCTTCCCCGGGGCGCAAGTTGATTATGCGTATCTCTCAAAACTTTCCTCAGCGCCCCTTTATTGATATAAGAATAAACCTCATGGAGAACAGATGAATAAATAAAAGTATTGACAGTATTTTGTTTAAAATTCTGATTTAGCATATTCCTTCTATAAAAATAGACGAATGGATTTGGATACTGCTGCAGCTTGCAATATTCATAAAATTTTCTTGTTGCTTCTATGCCTATAATGTCTGACTCCTCAAAATATTTCGACAGATGCCAAATTAGAGCTCCTGTTCCGCAGCCAGCATCAACAATCTTTCCCTGAACAACAAAAGGGCTTATATCCTTGAATTTAAATTCAATATTCTGGTCCATGCCTCTTGCATAGGCATTATAATCTCTTGTATCAGTCAAATCAGCATCTTCATTGATCAAAGAGTCCATGAATAATTCAAGAATACTGTCTCCCAGGTTATATTCTAAATAAACATCCTGGGTTGCCTGGGAAGCGAATTCCTTCCACTTCAGTTCAGTTTTCCAGTTTTTTCCAGCTTCAACTAACAAATCGACAACTTCATAGGGTCTGAGAGCAGAATATTTGCCTTTTTTTGCTTCTGCTAATTCTACAGGCAAGTTTTCAAATTTTAACTTTTTAAATAAATCAATAACAGGAGGAGTTGAACACGCCAGAATAGCATTGTTTGGTGTTAATTTTTCTCCCCCCATATATTCTATTTGATGAAGCATGTATTCTGCAAACTTTCTTGTTTGCTTAACATCAGGAATAGGGTAAATTTTAATTTCACAGGGCAAATCTCTTGAAAATTTTTCTATTGCTAGAACTCTCAAGTAAAGTGGAAGAGGGTTTCTTCTCGTATTTGCATGATCCGCGGAAGTTATTGCAAAAATTATTCTCTCAATTTTTTTTCCATTGAATCCGCGGTCGATAATGCCCATCAAGTATCTATGTTGATATTTAGTAAGCATATGATGCCTTCCTGGAAAGAGGATTGTTGCCATAACTCATTTTAAAACAAATAACTTTAAATATCTTATTGTCTTGCGAACACTATGGAAAAAGAGAGTATCTCCCAATATGAAAAACCATCAGTTACTGTAGATATAGCCATATACACCATACAAAAAAAAGAATTAAAGGTCCTTCTAGTCAAGAGAGGTCTTGAACCCTTCAAAAACCAATGGGCAATTCCAGGAGGGTTTGTCAGAATTAATGAATCTCTAGAAGATGCAGCAAAAAGAGAGTTGGAAGAAGAAACTGGAGTTAAAAATGTCTATCTTGAACAGCTATACAGCTTTGGAGATCCTAAAAGAGACCCAAGAGGGCGAGTAATTACAATTTCTTACATGGCCCTAATAAATTCTGAGAGTATTAAACTCAAAGCAACAACAGATGTTTCAGAAGTTCAGTGGTTTTCAGTAAAAAAAATACCTCCTCTCGCCTTTGACCATAAAAAAATACTTGATTACTCATTAAAAAGATTAAAATGGAAATTTGAATACACCACTGTAGCTTTTTCATTGCTCCCTAAAAAGTTCGCTGTAAGCGAAATTCAGAAAATTTATGAAATTGTTTTTAATAAGAAGTTCGACAAAAGAAATTTTGCAAAAAAAATGCTTTTCCTTGACATCCTGAAAAAAGAGGAAATCAAAAAACATGTTTCCCACAGGCCCCCCATGCTCTATTCCCTGAAGAAAAATATCGGAGAAATCGTAGAGATACTATAATCTTTCCTTGTTCAAATATTCTTTTCTCTTCCCCTCATCAAACTTCTCAATTGCATACCTCAGCATAGTTCTTGGCATAACCCGATGGTTCTTATCCAAAAAATCAATAAGCATTTCCTCATCCCTCTTCCCAACCTCTCTAAGCATCCATCCAACCCCCTTATGAATCAAATCATGCTTATCATTAATTAAAATCTCAGCAATTTTAAGAGTATCCTTAAAATCATTTTCCCTAATAAAAGCATATGTAGATATAATTGCAATCCTCTTCCCCCATAAATCCTCAGATTTTGCAAGTTTGCGCAGAATTTCTCTGTTCCTATCAATTAAAAATTCCCCAACAATTTTTGGAGCAGATAAATCAACCAAATCCCAATTGTTTATGTTTTGAGTATTCTTCAAATAGAAGTCAAATGTCTCTTTCTTCGTTTTCTCATCAGCCGTATTAAACCTATCAACCAAAATAAAAAGAGCTATCATTCTTTTCTCATGAACCTTAGAATCCAAAAGTTGTTGAATTTCTCCCATTCCCAAATCCTCAAACTCCTGCGCAATTTCCCTCTGTACAGGCACGGTTATCCCAAGAAAAATATCTCCCTCTCCATATTCCCCCTTCCCTGTCTTGAAAAATCCTGAAAGAAGTTTTGCTTTTTCAGCATTAGAATTCTTTTTCAAAACTTCATCAAGCTCTTTTAAATTAGCCATAATCAAAAATAAATTCTTAGATTAATAAACATATTGTTTTAAATTTCAAATTTCAAATTTTGAAGTTTAAAAGTACAATATCTATAAAACTTAATTGCCAATCCCCCCATAACAAATTAGAATTTAAGATAATTTTATAGCTCAGAAATGTTTTGCTTTTAATGGGCTTTCTTTTCAATTAATAATTCTCGCTCATAATCTCATAATAAGCCTGAGGATGCTTGCATGCAGGGCAAACTTTAGGAGCCTCTTTTCCCTCATGAACATATCCACAATTTCTGCATTTCCACCTCACAACTCTATCTTTCCTGAAAACCTTTCCAGTTTTAATATTATCAAGCAGTTTCCTGTATCTCTTCTCATGCTTCTCCTCAACTTCAGCAATTTCTTTAAAAGAAACGGCAATCATCTCAAAACCCTCTTCTCTTGCAATTTTCTCAAATTCAGGATATATCTTTCCCCATTCAGCCTTTTCCCCATCAGCAGCTTCAAGTAAATTCTCGCTAGTTGTCCCTGTTTTCCCAGCAGGATACGAAGCGCTAATCTCAACCATTCCGCCTTCCAAATAACCAAAAAATATTTTGGCATGCTCCTTCTCATTATCAGCAGTTTCAGTAAAAATTGCAGAAATTTGCTCATATCCTTCCTTCTTGGCAGCAGAAGCAAAATAGGTATATCTATTCCTAGCCTGACTCTCACCGGCAAAAGCTTTAAGCAGATTTTTCTCAGTCTCACTCCCTTTTATGTTCTCCATATTACAATTAAAATTAGCGGATATATAAATCTTATTGAAAATTGAAAAAGATTAATTCCTTAATTTAAATGATGAACAAACAGAATCAACAAAATCCTCACAAATTAAATTTACAATTAATTTATAATTTCTCAAATTCCAGCTTTTTGTCTCAAAACCTCAGCCATATCAGTTCTCTCCCATGTAAAATCCTCATCATTGCTCATCATAAACAATATTATTAGTGGAATCAATAAATTCAACGCATAACTTTTCTATTCTATCAAGCTGTTCTTTATCAGTAACTTCAAGACTCACGCCATAAGTATAATTCTCTCTAAGCTCAATAATGCTATTTTCAGGATTATTTTCCTCTTCATCATATTTCATAAAATCAATGATGTCCTTATTAATTGATATTTTGCCCTGCTCTTGCAAAGTTTCCATTAAAGCAATAGTGCAAGTTTGGTTCTTCGATTCATATCCATGTTTCGCAGCAATTGCTAAAAAGCAGTGATAGACAGTATAGAAACCAGCAGTGATAGACCAATCTGAGAATTTATTTTTTCTGAGAAGCCTGAATACCTCTAGATTATGTCTTGATTTCTCCAAATGCCCCAAAGCAAGTTTCTTATCTGGCTCAATTTTCAATAATCCCCTGTGGCGAATCTTCTTTTGTTGCTTTTTGCACTCTTCAACTTCTCTTCCGGCTTTATTCAAACACCAATCAAGATGTTTAGAAGCCTGTGAATCCATTTACAACCTCCATGTATTTGTCATATCCATGCAAAACAATTGCTGTTTTAAGTATTTCTATCATAGATTTGTTATTTTCTCTTAAATTTTTTGCCAAATCTTCTTTTGTTGCTTTAATTGCATGGAGTTTTTTTGGCAATATGCTCTGAATTTTTTCAAGTTTTTTGCTCACTTCACGAAAATCTTTTTTATCACTTATAATAAATATATCTATATCTTTTGCATTGAAATAATTTCTAGATGCAGACCCATAAAACAATAAAATTCTGTCTTTTTTATATAAAGACTTAAATTCATCCCTCCACCGCTGATATTTACTTGCCTCATTTATCAAATCAAATGCGATTAGTTTTTGCGCAAACTCCTCTTCTATGTTAATCTTATAAACAATTGATTTTCCAATCTTTTTACTCAAAAGTGTATTATTTTTTTCAAACTTTTTTAAAAGTTTCATAGTTCCAACTTGTGTTATCATAAGCTCCTTACTCAAAGAATTCGCATTGTAAAAATCAACAATGCCCTTATAAATAATCAACAATGCCTCCTGCTCTTTCTTCGTGAGTTCTATCATATATAACTCCTAGTTATGATATAATAACTTACAGTTAGTATATAAACTTTTCGTTCTGGAGTATAGGCATTATCCCGAAACTATTTTATAAGGCTGTTGTAAATAGCCCTATGAGAATCAGCAAATCTAAGATAACAGAGACACTATCAAGTTCCAGTCAAAATCTGTACTATTAACGATTAATTTAATCCCATAAAAATTGTCTGAACAATTAATTTATAATTTTACAACCCAGCCTTCTGTCTAAGAACTTCAGCCATATCAGTTTTTTCCCATGTAAAATCCTCATCATTTCTTCCAAAATGTCCATATGAAGCAGTTTTTCTATATATCGGTCTCCTAAGATTCAAATGCTCAATTATCGCCCTTGGCCTCATGTCAAAAACCTCATTAATCAGCTGCATTATCTTTTCTTCAGGAATACTGTTAGTTCCAGAACAGTCCACATTAATGCTTGTAGGTTTAGCAACCCCTATAGCATAAGAAATCTGAACCTCGCACTTCTCAGCAAGCCCCGCAGCGACAATATTTTTCGCAACATATCTTGCCATGTAAGCCCCGCTTCTGTCTACTTTGCTCGAATCCTTGCCACTAAAACAGCCTCCCCCGTGTCTTCCAACCCCTCCATAAGTATCAACTATTATCTTTCTTCCAGTAACTCCAGTATCTCCTTCAGGCCCTCCAATAACAAATCTTCCAGTAGCATTAATATGCACATTAGTATTCTTATCCATCATGCTCCCGCATACAGGAACAATTGCTTTTTCATATATCTCCTTCCTTAAATCTTCCTCGCAGATATCACATGTATGTTGTTGCGCAATAACAACTGCATCAATTCTTACAGGCTTCCCATTAGAATACTCCACAGTTACCTGACTCTTTCCATCCGGCCCTATATTTTTTATTCTTCCCTGTTTTCTCAACTCAGCTAATTTTCTCGTTAATTTATGCGCAAGAACTATTGGCATAGGCATTAACTCCGGAGTTTCATTGCATGCAAAACCATACATCATTCCCTGGTCACCAGCTCCTTGGTCCTTATTTTCTCCTTCGCTTACTCCCTGAGAAATGTCCGGGCTTTGTCCATGTATAGAAACCCACACACCCGCATCTTCAGAATCAATTCCAAATCTAGGATCAGTATACCCAATTTCTTTCAAAACCCTTCTTACAATAGTCTGAACATCTGCATATCCCCTAGTTGTAACTTCCCCTGCAACATGAACACTTCCAGTAGTAGTAAGGCATTCAATAGCAACCCTGGAATACGGATCCTGCACAATTAAATTGTCAAGAATAGCATCAGAAATCTGATCGCATATCTTATCCGGATGCCCTTCAGTTACCGATTCAGATGTAATAAAATAATTTTCCATTTTTTAATAAATGTGTTTTGTTTCTTTATTAAAATAAAGAGGGTTTATAATTATTAATGCCCATAAATATTCCTATAGGAATATTTATAAATATAAAATAGTAGTAACAATCATGGTATTATTTCCAGACATCTCAGCAATCAAACATAAGCGGATAGAATTAAACTTAACTCAAAAGCAATTGTCAACAGAAGCAAATATTTCCCAATCTTTAATAGCCAAGTTAGAATCAAAAAAAGTTTCCCCCTCATACCAAATTGTAAAAAGAATATTTGAAACCTTCGAAAGATTAGAGCATAAAAAAGAAGATTTATGTGTAAAGCTTCTGAGCAAAAAACTTATTTCCCTTAAATCAACCGAAACAATTCAAAAAGCAGCAGAAGCAATGAAAAAGCATGCAATATCCCAGCTCCCAATAATAGACAATAACAGATTAGTGGGAACAATTTCAGAATCAGTAATATACAATAAAATCTTAGAAGGAGAAGACAAAAATAAATTATTAAAAAAACAAATTAAAGAAGTCATGGAAGACCCCCTCCCAACAATATCAGCAAACACCCCCAAATCAGTTGCAATGCCCCTTCTAAAAACAAATCCCGCAATCTTGCTCACAGAAAAAGATAAAATCGTTGGAATTTTAACTAAGGAAGACTTCATCATCAAATCCTAAGAGAGGATTTGAGGAGCCTGAAAATTCGCAAATTTTCTTGATTGTTAAAAGTTAGATGTCTCATGGAAAAAGTTTTCACTTTACTGTCTTAAGTTTATATTCAAAAGTGGAAACTTTTTGAGAGCATGTTACTAATTTTCTAATTAGAAATGTTCCAACTTAAGAAAATTCTTTTTCTCATTTAATCCTTTCAATAAGTTAAATATAAGTATGATAATAACTGCCGATACTATTCCAATTATCCAATCAATAACGCCAATAGGGACTGTTCCAAACACTTTATTCAACGGAGTGTAAATTACAGCTATTGTTGCTATAATTGAGGCTATAGAGGCATAGAAAAGATATTTATTAACTCTTAGAGATTCAAATGAAACCTTATGCCTAAATGACATAAAATTATATGCATTAGCTATCTCTAAACAAATTAATGAAAGCAAAGCAGTTGTTCTTGCAAAATCTATGCCTTGATGAAGAATATTAAAACTTACAAAGAAAACAGACAAGGTTATAATTGCCATAGATGTCCCTGCTATTGCTAACCAGATTATAAGAGATTTATTTAATATTTCCTTTTTCTTTCTAGGCTTTTCTTCCATTATATCTTGAGAAGAGGGCGTTAAAGCGAGAGTTATTGCAGGCAAATCGTCTGTTACAAGATTCATAAATAATATCTGCAATGCAAGAAGCAGGGGAATTTGCCAACCAAAGAAAGGAGCTAATAAAACTCCAATAAATAGAATCATCAGTTCTGCATAATTGCACGATAGTTGATAGGTTGCAAATTTTCTGATATTCTTAAATATGGTTCTCCCTTCTCTTATAGCCATAACAATAGTTGCAAAATTATCATCTTTTAATGTTAAATCTGCAACTTCTCTTGAAACATCTGTTCCATTCTTGCCCATTGCCACCCCAATATGAGCTTCTTTGAGAGCAGGAGCATCATTAACTCCATCTCCAGTCATTGTAACAATCTCCCCATTCATCTTTAATGCTTTAACAATCATTAATTTATGCTCTGGTTTTACTCTAGCAAAAATAACTATCTCACTGACTATTTTAGAAAGTTCAATTTCAGTCATCTTATCTAAATCTTCTCCTTCTATTACTCTGCCGCGCAGACCTATTCTTTTTGAAATAGCTAAAGCAGTTTCCCTATTATCTCCAGTAATCATCTTCACTTGTATTCCTGCCCTCATACACAAAAGTATAGATTCTTTGACCTCTTCTCTTGGTGGATCTTCCATTCCAACCAGTCCTAAGAAAATAAGTTCTTCTTCGAAATGGTCTTTAGAAAATGTTTTAACTTGTTTATACGCAAAAGCAAGAGTTCTTAAGCAATCAGAGGTCATTTCTTT
>Ga0315276_10001786_pt1 | contig 19388 bp, 16 predicted proteins | sample YL17G05_0_MG_FD_204542 | JGI IMG/M metagenome (GOLD analysis project Ga0315276, IMG submission 204542) | Sediment microbial communities from Yellowstone Lake, YNP, Wyoming, USA - YL17G05_0 | ecosystem: Environmental > Aquatic > Freshwater > Lake > Sediment | place: USA: Wyoming | collected... | reverse complement strand
CATTCGTGTCGTGAAGGGCTGCCTTCATGAGGGGAACAAGCTCACGGTCCCCCACATGCCCGAGCGATCGAAGCGCCACAATCTTCGGACCAGGAAGCGGATCAGCCGTCAAACTGGTTAACAGGGAGATCGCACCGAGGGTGTTGGCCTTGGTCGCCTTCCCAAGGGCATAGGCCGCAGAAGCACGCATAGCCGTATCGTTCTGTTGGGCCAGCGATTGTGCGGTGGGAGCCACTGCCGAGTAGGGCTGGCCAAGCTGGAGCAAACCGGCAATCGCTGAGGCACGGACGGTGAAGTTGCCGTCATTGAGCGCCTGCGTGAGTGCCGGTACTGATTCCATCCCTCCCAGATCCGCCAGGCTCCCCACCGCCGATTCACGCACGCCCGGGATAGGATCCTTCAGGAGTTGCTCAATCTGTCCCCGCGCCTCTTTTCGTCCAAGACGCCCTAGTCCCCGAGCCGCAGCGCCACGAACGGAGGGCTGTTTGTAGGTCAACGACTCTATCATGATGGGAGCCCCACGCTGGTCGTTCAAGTCCGCGATCGTGCGAATCGCATCGGCTCGATCCTCAGGATTCAGCGACTCTGCAGCCTGCTGCAATTGAGTCCAGGCTTCTTTCTTGCCAAGCCTGATCAAGGCGCCATAGGCCGCAATACGAACCGTGGTGAGTTCGTCCTTCGTCGCCGATTCGACTAAGGGAATGACTCCTGGATCTCCCGTTCGGCCGAGCGTTTTTACCACGCGCGCCTTCACCAGTCCTGCTTGATCCTCAATTGCCGCACGCAATTTCGTCGATTTCCGCCCGGCCTCGGATCGACCGAGCCCCTCGACAGCGAGAACCCGGACCGGTCCGGACCCATCGCTCAAACCATCCTCAAAATAGGGGACGACCTCGTCCGAATCCACCTCTTTGAGCGCGGTATACGCAGCCCCGCGCATTTGTTCACGCATGTCCTTCACCATGACGACGATGAACCCCAGCGCCACCTCTCGGAGGAGGGGTATCTCATCTTGCTTGAACGCGAGCTCCAGCTTGTCGTACTCACCGAGTGCGTCCTTGGGGTTAGCAAGTTTAAGAAAGGAGTGAATCTTCAGACGTCGAACGTCTGAGCTGACACTCTGTTCCTTCTCCAGCTTGACCAACTGCTCAATCACCTGTTGGTACTGTTTCTTATCGAAGGCCTCTTGCGCATCTTTGGGGATAGGTGCGGCCCCGGCAGCCAACAATGACTGATGGACTCCACTCCACACAGAGAACCAGGCGATCGCAACTGCGGCAAGCAGACTCCAACGACACGAACGTCTGCGCACAATCAATTCCCCCATCGTTTCCCTACCCCCGTCCTCGCGGCGCAGGCGCCGTCATGCGTTTTTTGTATCCCTGTGGCTCTTCAAAATAATAGGCCGGCTGAGGCGACAGTCTGAACCGTTCGTACTCAAATGACCACTCACGATCCCGACTGACAAGCTTCAAGACCACTCCTGTGTCCAAATCCACCCATTCGTAGAACCGCTCGACTCGACCATTATGGTCTGTCTGAACTTCGAACAGCTGGGTCGCACGACCAGCAGCCGTCGCGTCGCCAACCAGGATTCGCTCCCGCTCCCCTGGTAATGCCGGGCGAATCGGGAGCAGATCATCAGGGTCCAGCCCTGCGACCAAGAGTTCCTTCTGTTGCGCCAGCAGATACCAGGTCTCTGATTTATCCAACCGGATGATTTCAATTGCCGCATACCCACGCTCGGTTCGAATGGCATACTTATACTCCAGCCGCAAACGATCTCCCTTCGCAAACACTTGCGCATGGTACTGCCGCCCCTTGACGGTCTTGATCAACGAACCGGAGAACTCTACCGGTGAAATGACAGCATCATCAGCCACCGCATGCCGAGGCATACGCTCCTGTCCCACCCACAGGGCAAGCCCGAGGCAGAGCCCCCACCTCAAGGCCTTCCCACTTAAAGTAATGGACATGGGTGCTCAGTGCTGATGCTCTACAAGTGGCTGGATATCGACTGAATACCCTAGCGTGTTCGGGCCGAAGCGGGGATTGTCCATCACCTTGAAGGAGGAACGGCTCTCCCTCGGAGCGAGGAGCGAGAGCTGTTCGACCAGCTTGCCGTCCGGCTGGATCGTGACCATCTTGGTGACGCCGGGGCCGGTCTGAGGATGCCACACCACCAATTGATAGGTGCCAGGCGGGATGTTCCCGATGGTGAAAGCCCCGTTCCCATCGGTCAGCGCGTAGTAGGGATTGTTGACGGCCATCGCCCAACTTTCCATGTAAGCATGGAACCCGCACTGCATGTAAAACGTCCGACGCCCTCGATTCAAATACATTGGCCCCACCAATGATTTACCCGGCGCATGATTGTGCATCGCATGGATGTCGCCTCGGTGGTGCTGATGATTCATCACAAGCGGCGCATTGAACAACACCCGTGCCCCGGCCTCCAAGGAGGTCTCGTAGCCTTGGATATCGTGCATCACCGGATCCATATTGATGACTTCCACCGCATGACCGTTCCGAACGATGGTCATGAAGGGGGTGAACTGGCAATCCCGAGCTTCGATCAGGGGAACGGACAGTTCAAATGGTTTGCCCGCCTCGATGCCCTCCAAGAAGACAATCGCGTCTTTCAGTTCCATCTTCGGCCCGACCACGAAATCGTGGAGCAGCCGCCAGCCTCGACCATTCGAGATCCGTCCACAGTAGGCCGGGTCAGGAAATGTGATGAGGTTGAATCCTTTCGGCTCCGGCACCGCGCCGTCGAGCTTGATCGTTCCTTCAATCGTCCCTCCATGCTGCACATCGATCACATCGTAGGACCAGACAAAGGTCCGTGGGGAAACCAGACAGAAAAGAATAACCACACCAATAACAGCAGCACGAGAGGCTGCGCAAAACATATGCTTGTTCATGAGGCTACCTCCTTCCAGCTCGGAGAACTGTCGACATCGTACCAAAGGGTGCCCCAAAGAAAAAGGGGAAGGCCTTAGGCCTCCCCCTTCTCCTGATTCATCACATCCTGCTGTTCGCAGGACGTGCGATCTTACTTGGCTGCGACCGGAATGACCTGCACCGGTTGTTGAACCGATGGACTCTTCATCCCAGCACCCGCTCCGTGCAACGGCAGCAGCCGCGTATCGCCAGACGGCAACACACGCACATAGCCCCATTGTCCGGACTGGGAATACGGCAACCGCTGATTGCTATACACATAGTCACCCGGCAGGCGGTACGGACCACCGGCAGATGGCAGGAACGCATCGAGGGTCTCCGAACCGGAGAACTCGACCACGCTGATCAGATCCGCGCCGCGCATGAAGGGCTCGATCGGCCACTCATGCTTCTCGACGCTGAACATCCCGTTCTGCTCATTGCTCGCCCCGATCACATGGATGCGCACTGGATCGCCTGCATGCGCTTCGATGAGCGGAGTGGAGGGGTCTTCAGGCTTATCCGCTTTGCACGGTTGGAACATCTTGCCCAGCGAGCAACCCTGCTCCTCACGATACTTGTACGGTTCCGACCGGTAGTTGATGCCGGTCAGACCCGCAACATTCTGCACATACGGCATGAAGCTCGTGCCGATGATGTTGTCTTCATCCTGGAAGAACAAGGCCACGTCGCGATAGTTCGGACGCGTCTCGTTCCCCGGCACCGAGCGATCGATTATCACATCGGCCGCCCAGGAGTTCTTGTTGCTGAGATCGGCGCCGGTCTTCGGATCCCGGTACTTGGATCCCTTCGGGCCAACCACAACCGCTCCGAATAACCCATTGCGCGGGTTGACCATCACATTGCCCCAATCCCACACCAACGATGTCGTCTCACCATTGAATGGATCCGCGTAGTAGGTATAGATCCGCTCGGCGCCAGGAGCGATCGTCTGATCGCCTGGGTTGTTGCCGACGTTGAGGCCCATCGAATCCTTCGGATCGAACGCCAACCCGATCGCAGAGAAGGAAGCCTTGCTCTCCTTCATCTTGTTCTTCAATTGAACTTTGACGCAATCGCCAACGTTTACGCGCAGCGTGAGCGGCATGGGTTGCACGCCACTCGCCACCTTCGCGGCATCTTCCTCTAAGGCGAAGATCTTGGCCTCGGGGTTGCTGATTTGGATCTTCCGTTCGAAGTCAACCTCGATAGACTCAGGTGCTTTCGCGTTGAACTTCATCGACGGATAATCCAAGGCCACCACGTTAAAGCTCTTCGCCGGGGCATCTGTCGGGCAGACCGGCAATGCCTTAGGAATCTCTCCCTTGATGGAGAACCCGGCCGACAACTTCTTCAAATCTGTCTGCTCTTTGTCATAGACACGAATAATGCCCCAGCCACCCTCGGAGAACTTCGAGGACCGGCCGTTGAAGTGGATGTAGTCACCCGCTTGCAACCGCGGTCCGCCGGCCTGCGGCACCACGAGGTCGTAGCGCTCGGCAATCCCGACGTGCATCGAGCTCTTGCGGTTAGCATCGCCCGCATAGCGCTCGCTCAAGAACGTATGACCGGAAAGTGTCCAGGTCATCGTCTCATTCATCAACGTATGCAACAACCGGAACACCATCGTGTCTCCAACGTACGCCCTCAGGAGCGGCGTGTACGGATCACCATGGATCTGGCTGTTAAACGCCTGCGACACATCCGGATTGGTGGCTAACCGCTGAGCGATCGGAGCCGCCCGGAAGTTCAAGCCACTCCCGGTGGTATGGGTTCCACCATTCAGGAATGGCATCGGCGTCATATAGAGTTTATCCGGCATCATGAATGAGACGGTCTTCCCCGCTTCGAGCGCCACTTCAATCGGCTGCCCTGGCGGATTGCCCGCGGTCACGATGTTGACGGTATGCGGCACGGTATCGTGCAACTGCACCATCAATTCGCGGAAGCTATTGTTCACCCCATGACCCACTGGTTCCACCGTGCGAATGTCCGCGATCGGACAGCTTCGGATGAGCTTCCCGGTCTTCGGATCATGATAGGTCGATCCAACCGGCTCTGCGATGAAGGTCCCGAACCCGCCATGCGGCCACGTGGTCGCGCCAAATGCATGGTCGTGCCAAAACACGGTTCCCACATCCGCATCGACCCAGAACCGCTGACGGACGAATTCCACCGTCACGATGTCGTTCGCCGGGTGATCGTTCTTAAGACCCTTCGTCAAGGTAATCGTGTTGCCCTTGATCGCACTGATACGTGAGATTTCGTTGCCCTTCACATTGTCGGCACCGACGAGAATCAGCGTACCGACATGGTATTGACCTGCATTCTTCACCGCGATCGAGGCTGCACCTTTTTTCGCCGGCGTAGTCAACACTGTGTTCATTGGAGCAGGCAACCCCTTCCTGTTCTTCTTCTCCAGCATCGTGAACGGGCGGACCGACTGCTCATAGGAGAAGCCGGTGATCACGCCGTCAGATGCCTGATTGTCGAACTGGAGGAAATGCCAATGGGTATTGATCTTCGAGGACTGGAAATTCGTGTAGTCGTCGTCATCCCACTCGCTGGTCAGCGTCCAATCCACGCAATCGTAGATGTTGCCGCGGACGACCAACGGATACTTCAGGTCGTCGTTGGCCCGGATCGCCGCCTCTTCTTCATGAAGAACGTAGATCAATCCGTTCGGATCGACCACTGCGGGCTCCTTGCCCTGAGCCTTGGCGATCTTGATTGGCAGCTTGATGAAATGGACGTTGTAGTCCTTCCGTCCCGCATTCTCAGGACAGAGGCTCCATATGCCGTTCTCACCTGGCTTCGCCTGATCGTTACTCTCATCCCCATTCGCATCCCGGCGGATCATCTCCAACCAGGGTGCACCGGAATGGTTCGGGGAGAACATCACCCGCCGACCGAAATGCGGCGTCAGGTGTGGCCAGGCCACTTTCCCAGTCATGGCCTCAAACATAATCGGATGCCGCTTGCCGGGATGAGTAGACTTGTACTTGGGATTATCGATCGTGCTCTCGCGCTCGCTCATCGCACGATTACCGTCCCAGGCCCAATCCAGCACCGTCGCGTCATAGGCGATCGTCTGGCCCTTCTCATCATCCTTGTGGCCAGGCTTGCCCATCGTAGGCATCTGCATCGCCACCCAATCCTTGACCGTAATGGTGGCAGGGTTGGTGGTCCAATTGCTCTTGCCCTTATCGGTAATCGTGAATGCTTTCCCAAACCAATCGACAGTCTGACCAATCAACTTGTCCGACGAGATCGGAGCTTTGATCCGGCCCTTGCGGTCTGGCAATTCACGGAGGCCCGGCATCACGTCGTTCCGAAGATCTCCCTGCTAGATCGTGTTGTACACGCGCCAGTAGCCCCACATACCCGCCACATAATGGTGCGCGACGTGGCAATGGAAGAGGAAGTCGCCAGCCAACTGCTGACAGAGACCGGAACCGCACTCCGTCTCCAGATCGAGGGCTTCTGAAGGACCGATGACTTCAACGTCAACCCGATCTGTCTTCGCGCGAATCACAGGATACTTGACCGGGCCGTTCACAGCAGTTGCCCAGAGGTTCATGTCGTCGATCGCCCGCGGGCTGCGCGGCCACCGGATCGTTCCACCATGGGGATGGTGCGAATGGAAGACTTCCGATCCGCCGTGCACCAAGCGGAACTTGGCTGGATCTCCAATGTAGGAACGGGGAATCGTCGGGGAGGGATCTCCGAACGTATAGGAGCTGTAGCCCATCGACTCGTCTTCGAATCCGAAGTACTCGTGCTGCACATGCATGTTGTTGATGCCGAACGGCTCACTGCGATAGTTGATCGCGCGGCCACCAGGACGGTAGGCATCGGTCAAGGGATCGCGCTGTGGGAGGAAATCTCCCTTCTTGTTCAATGGGCGGAACGCTTCGTCGCCGACTTCGTGGTAATAGAGCACGAATTCACGGAAGTCAGGACCGGTCCCGTTCTTAATCATGACCTGCCAGCCGCTGGAGGCCGGAGTCGCGTCACCGCTGCCGAGCGCCTCCCAATAGGACGAACCGCGTGGTTCGACTATGAAGGACCCGAACATTCCCATCACCGTCAGCTCACGGTCTTGGCTGTAGGTATGGAATTGGCGGACACCTTCCTGAGTGTTCGGGTGGATGTACCACTCGAATTCGCCGCTCTTCTTTTCTTCGACGATGGAATCAGTGTTGGTCGTCGTCGCCGAAGCGCCGGTGGCGCTCACGACCATGCTCGATCCATGAATATGCAGACTGACCGATCCGCTGCCCTCTTCCAGCTTGTTCGAAAGCTTGATCTTGACGCAGTCGCCCTGGTTGGCACGGATCGTCAACGGCTGAATCCACTGAGCCTGCACGCCTGGGATGATGGCACCTGGATCGAATCCTTCCTTGTCGCGCGCTTCCTTGTTCTTGGTTTCTTCTGCACGCACCTTATCCAGGTTCTCATCCAGCACGTATATGTAACCGGGATAGAAATCGAGCCACTGGTTGAGCGTGATCTCGACGTTGATCGCAGACACGTTGTACTGCTTCACCGGGGCCGTGGCTGGGCACTTCCCACCACCAGTCAACGCCACCGGCTCCATGCGAGGATCGGACGCGAGGAGCATATCCTGCCCACCCGCGCCATACTGGTGCATCATGGCGGAGGTGTTGTACATGCCGGTGTTGATGCCTTGCACCTGGGGATCCTGGGCCATGTGATCCATGATCCGCTGGTGTTGCTGCTCAACCATTGCAGAACGCTCGGGCTTGCCGCCCATCGTATCCTCGACGATCGTCTGACCTTTGAGTTTTTCCGCCCAACCGGGCAACTGGTGGTTCATCGCAACATGCTGCGACGACGGCTGACCAACCTGTGAGGAGTTCTCGGCGGATGCGAGCGGGACCCCGAGCAGGGCCACCGCCGCCATCGCGCCAAGCATACGGGTAAGCACACAAACCGGTAGCTTCTGGAAAAACATGGACCGGCCTCCTTGTTTTGGTGAGTGAAACAGCTACAAACGAAACTGACTATGTATCGACCGAATAATGGACCGGCCTCCTTAACTTGAGATGGCGAGCAAAACAGAACTGATAGCTTATCTGTCGACTAAATAACTCCTACACAAAGTGCATCCCCCGCGTCCTAAAGGGATAGATTTCCTCAACGATGAGAGGCGAAAGATACTGAACTTCACATAGCGTAGTCAACCCCTTCATGCCTCCTTGCTCCGGACAAAATGGCGTACCCCACGTCCCTTGCGGAGTCCCACAGGCCCCCGGGCATAACATAATATGATATGGACGGGTGCGGCTTTCGCCCTCTGAGGTCAAAGGATTCTTCGTCGATGCACACGCCTCCACTTATGTGCAATAATTACATCCATGCTTCTGAAACGTTGGCTGGTTGGCGATCCACTCAAAACCGCACAAGCCGCAGACGAACGGCTGTCAAAAACCCTCGCTCTCGCGATTTTTTCCTCGAACGCGATTTCCTCCGTCGCCTATGCCACGGAAGAAATATTGCTCGTGCTGGTCCTTGCGGGAACCGCCGCCATTGCCTGGTCCATTCCCGTCAGCTTTGCGATTCTATTTCTGGTCATCGTCCTGACCATTTCCTATCGCCAAATCATCTACGAATACCCGGAGGGCGGCGGGGCCTACATCGTCGCCCGCAACAACCTGGGGGAACTGCCGGCACTGATCGCCGCGGCGGCGTTGATGATCGACTATGTCCTCACAGTGGCCGTCAGCGTGGCGGCAGGCATCGCGGCCCTGACCTCAGCCATTCCAGGTTTGTTTGCGCATCGCGAAGCCCTCGGACTATTCGCGAGTCTCTTCATTGTCGTCATGAATCTTCGCGGCGTGCGGGAGTCGGGTAAGTTCTTCGCGGTTCCCACCTATTTTGCCATCGGCGCCCTCGGGGTGATGGTGGTGATCGGAACTGTCCAGGCCCTGTTCGGCCAAGGAACTTCGGTCGCGCCGGAACACCAAGCAGCAGTCGAAGAACTGACGCTGTTCCTGATTCTTCGCTCATTTGCCGCCGGCTGTTCGGCCGTGACTGGCATGGAAGTGATCTCGAACGGCGTGAAAGCGTTTCGCCGGCCGGAATCCAAAAACGCTGCCACGACCATGATTCATATGTCCGTGATTCTGGCCGCCCTCTTTCTGGGTATCAGCTTCATGGCCGCCCACTATGGAATCCTGCCCAAAACGGATGAGACGGTCATCTCTCAACTGGCACGCCTGACCTTTGGCTCCGGAGCGATGTATTACGCACTCCAGATCGGGACGATGCTGCTGTTAGTCCTCGCCGCCAACAGCGCCTATGCCGGCTTCCCCCATCTCTCTTCGATCCTCGCGCGCGATGGCTATATGCCTCGCCAGATGGCGACATTCGGTGATCGCCTGGTGTTCTCAAACGGGATCTTCATTCTAGGATTCTTTGCCTGTTTCCTCCTGATCCTCTTTCACGGCGACACGCACGCCTTGATCCCGCTGTACGCCGTCGGTGTGTTCATCTCCTTCACGTTTTCTCAAGCCGGCATGGTGCGCCGATGGCTGACCAAGAAAGGGCCTCACTGGCGAAAGAAACTGATTGTGAACGGCGTGGGTGCCGTCACGACCGGCATCGCAACCATCATCATTGCCAGCACCAAGTTTACACACGGCGCCTGGATCGTCTTCTTCCTCATTTTCATATTGGTATGGATGTTCCGTTCGATTCACTCTCACTACAAAGCCGTCACTGATCAGATCGCGCTCACGCGTGATCACCGCCCTCCACTGCCACAACGCAATATCGTCATTATTCCCATCAGTGGCGTCAATCAAGCGGTCATTCGGGCGGTCGATTACGCGCGCAGTCGCGGCGGCGAGATTCGGGCGGTGCTGGTGGATGTGGATCCGGAGTCCACGGCACGCATACAAATTCAGTGGGCCCAGTGGGGTTGTGGCGTGCAGCTGACAGTGGTTCCATGCCCCTACCGCTCTGTCATGCGATCCCTTCTGGATTATGTCGAAGAACTGCTGCGGAAGAACGAGGACTATTGGGTCACCGTCGTCATCCCCGAAATTCTCCCGGCTCGCTGGTGGCAGAACATCCTCCACAACCAGCGGGCCCTCCTCCTGAAAGCCTCGCTCTTGTTCAAAGATCGTGTCATCCTGACCGACGTCCCCTTCCACCTGAAGAGGTGACCGTGAAACGTGAACCGTCAAACGTGAAACGTGGAGTGTGGCTACGCAGCGTTTTTCTCCTTACGCTGGCCTATTCGCTCGGCATAGCCGCATCACCGGCCCACGCATTTATGATCGTCGACCCGGCGGAGGGTGCGAAGCTGACATCAGGCACAACCGTCACCGCCCGTGTGGACCTCGGTAAAGATTCCGGCATCGTCCAAGTCCGCTACTATTGGTATGGCGAGCAGGACGAGACCCTGGTAGGACAGGAGGACGCCACAGCCACGGGATCGATCGTTGCCCCCGTGTCTCTGATCGGATTGTCCGACCATGATCCGGCCTTCGGCGGCCCGTTGCGGGTCCCGAAAGACGGCATCGGGCCGATGCGGTTGCTGGCAGTCGCCGACATTTCACGAGGGCGACTGGGTACGAGATCCATCTTCGATGAAATTCTCGTAACCGTTGAGCCAACTGCCTCCCTCGCCATCATCGATTTCGAAACGGACAAGCCCTTACATCTGGGACGGGCCGGGCAATCCTCCGCCTTCGGTCACGTCGATTCCATGGGGAAGATCTTCGAATTGCCCGTAGTGGGAGAGTTCACCGATGGCGTGACCCGCCGGATCAGTACATTGGGCAGCGGCACGAGTTACCAGTCTTCGAACCCCAAAGTCGTTCGGGTATTGTCCAGCGGTCTACTGCAGATTGTCGGCAACGGAAAGACGGCCATCACCGTCACCAACCGCGGAAAGCAGGCCTCGCTCGATGTCACCGTCGACGTGAACGAGGAGCCGAACGAGCCTCCGGTCGCGGATGCAGGCCCCAACCAATCGGTCAAAGCTGGAACAAAAGTGAAGCTAAGTGGGTTGAAGAGTCGAGATGCCGAAGGCGAAGCACTCTACTATTCATGGAGCCAGGTCCGAGGCAGCAAGATCGCGCTGCTGGATGTGGATAGCGCCGAAGCCTCGTTCCTCGCGCCGACCGTGTCAGAGAAACGGACCTACCGCTTCAAGCTGAGGGTGACGGATAAGAAGGGGGCGGATTCGGTGCCGGCGTTTGTCGATGTGACGGTGGAGCCTTAATACATGAAGTATGGCTGGTAAGACCGATTGCCGTTTTCATATCCGAGATGACAGCCGGTTTTTCCGACCAGTCTGCAACTCGAAAACAACCCCGATATTCTCTGTTTTTTCCAAAAGACTTCTGCCAGCTTTTCTTTCTTACTAACTTAGCATCTGAGACGAGGAGCCTATAGACAAACAACTTACGGAGATGGCTGACCAACTCAGCCGAATGACGCCAAATGGCACTGAGCAAGAAAGCTACTTCAACTTCACATTCGGAGCACTTTATGCCCTGGCCCGAGCTGAAGAGCTTGGCTATCACCGCCAGAACAAGGGGCGCGGCAAGAGTAAACGGCGGTCAGCAGCTGCCGCACAGATTGCGACCAGAATAGCAAAGCGAGGAGTCATGACATGGAAGAGAGAATGGGTTGCGGGCTATTTCTACAATGGCGCTTTGCTTCGAGCAGATATCGCTTACGAGCACATACTCCGCTATCGCACGGGACAGAAGAAGGCGAATGGGCCAGGATTGCTCGCGAAGGCTATAGCCTCAGGAATGCCGAAAAACCTGCTAACTCCCTCATGGACTCGCGTGCGCGATGAAGTGAACAATCTCAAACATCGTAGCTGGGAATTTGGTGAAGGCCCTGGCATAGGGCTAGATGAAGCCATGAAAATCATCCAAGCCCTGATTAAGACGGTGGAATGGCCATTTAAGCATGGGGACACTTCCGCACGGAAGCCAAGCGAGTGAGTGATGGAGAAGAACTCCGAACTCTACCGCCGCCTTTCGTAAATTACCAACAATACACACTCACACCTTCCCAAGTCTCACCGGCCCGTAGGTTTGGCAGGCTTGCTGAAGCTCCTTCACATGTTTGCGGAGGGCTGGACCGAACTTAGAGGCGAGGACTGCTTTTCTGTGGGGCGCGATGTTCTGTTCGACCTGCTCGATCGTTTCCGCCAACTGCTTGACCAGCCTCTGACCTGAGCCTGTGAGCCACTTGAGATGCCAACTGGCATACTCCAAATCCTGGATCGAGTAGCGGACTGATTCCACTTCTTCGAGACAGCGAAACCTGGCTCGCTGCAGATCTTTCTGGGTGAGGCCTGCTCTCTTCCATCTTGCCGATCCTCCCACCCCTGATGCCCAGGTTGAGAGCCTCTCGAAGAGCATCGCTCCCATCGTAAAGGTGAAGGCTGCATGCAGAATGCCTCTGAACGGACGTAGGCTGCGGCGCCAGGGGGAATAAAAGATCTGCTGGTTGCGATCCCCGCGGTACATAACATACTTCCGCAACAACAGATTCAGATGATGATGGCTGTTCTCGTGGATCAAATCGTCGACCAGGTCGAGATTGTCCCGATCGAAGCAGTTGATGAACGACAAGCCAGGCCTGTGCCGATAGCTGAAGCTCACAACGCCCTTGGCCTTGAGCGGGACAATCCTGGAGGTGAGAAGCGCGAGCACCCCATGCCCTTCCGGCCAGGCCTCTTGAATGATGGTCCAGGCCTGATTGATTCGCTTCACTTGCGCGACTGAAGTGGTAGCCACGGTCTTGGGCTGGCGGTCCTTCCCATAGACGAGCGTAGGCCCGACTGTGATGGCCCCGGTTTGAGTCTCTATGGCCACGACCGGCGGCCGGTACGTCCAGCTCCATTCCAAGTGATTGCCTTTCATCGTGCAGAGAGGTGTCACGGCTCGGCCAATCTTCAGGAACGGCTCTTGCGCCCGGACTAAAATGGTTGCTTGGCCGGAGGATTGTTTGAGGGCTCGCTTCACCGAGGAAGGAGCCTCGTAAATCGCACCCTCCAGCCCCATGGCCATCGTGCCCAACATTTCTGCCCGTTCGACGTTGCCGCCGAGCTGTACCTCTATGGCCCAGGACGGAATCTTATGAAAGGCGCACCACAGCATCGGAAGGCCCGGCACGAGATAGAGCGATTCCTGAGTCAGCTCCTGCATGAGGCGGGTGCAGAGTTGGGTGAGTCGCCGTTTGAGGCCAGAGGACTGGGAGACCCCGCGGGGAAACAGATCGTCCAGATAACTGTTCTCGAAGAACTTCTCTTGGCACTCGGCAAACAATTGCGCCGCGAACTCGCGAGGATTCTGCTCCTCTCGAATTTGTCGCAGCAGATCGATGAAGTAGACCAGGTCGTTCAACGCTTCGATCCAGCCGACGACTTTCCAGTGGGCATACGCATCCCGTTGGAGTGCTCGCCCGAGGAACCGGAAGTAGGCCACTGGCAAGGTCAACGATTTTGCGACCTCTGTATATTGGTTTTCCAAGTCAAGGCAGAGATCGCCCAGGAGCCGCTTCATCGACAGGCGAAATTCTTCTTGCAGACGAACTAGCAAGGACACATCAAGTAAGGACATGGAGATGCACGCTCCGGGGGTACGGAATCAGACTGTACTGGAGGAGAGGGCTCGCTGCAAGAATGGGCAGGAGTTTATTTCGGTAGGTGAGAATGGGGGGAAACTGGAGAAGACACTATCGAGGGCATGGTGACCAGGCCGGTTATCAAAAAATGGTGGCGATCTCTGGTCTCGCCGGGCCGACCAACCACGATCCGGCAGTTAGGCTGTAGCCTTGAGCGCGATACGGAACCGCGGCATGGCCGCTTCTTTTCCGAGCAACCGCGAAGCTCTCGCCTGTTGGATCATCCGATGCCGCAGAATGAGCGGATCGACAATGTTCCCGCAGGACACACATCGCCATCCTTTCATCCACATCGGAATACTGCTCTCCTGCATGTCGATCAAGTTATCGGCAACCATGAGACCGTCACATCTAGTGCACTGCATGAGCCCCTCCTGTGCCGAGATAGGATACCCTCTCCCCTTACTCCTTGAACATTCACCCCTGCAATACCGAGCAGGGCAGCACAACGTCTCATGTGGAAGAAAGCAAACGCGATGCCACAGCACAATTCTGCTGGCCAGCGCATGATTCCGCTCAATCGAGCAGTGCATCGACACACAGATTCTGCCAAAATGTCCGCGACTGTGATGGAAATGTCCCTTGAGAGGGAAGTGCCGAGAACACTCTAAGCGTGACCACGAGGACCTGCTTCTCTCACCTCGGGGTCTTCACGCATCAGATACCCTGGACGAGAGAAGTCTGAAATGGACAGATTGTGGCGCTGACTGTGACAGAACTTGCTGCCGTCGTCGAAGAGATCGCCCCGATCCTTGCGGGCGGGTGGATTCAAAAAATTTACCAGCCGACGGATCGCACGCTGGTGCTGGAGATTCGCGCGCCGGGACGGACACACCGACTCCTCATCTCATGCCATCCCGAAACTGTTCGTCTCCACTTCACCACGGTAGCCTTTCAAAATCCACCGACTCCTCCACCCTTCTGCCAATTTCTCCGCGCCCATCTGCAAGGAGCGCGAATCGACCAGCTCGAACAGATTCACGGGGACCGGATCGTTCAGCTTGCTCTGACTACCAAGGAAGGTCCCTGGAGGTTAGTTGCAGAGCTGACCGGCAAAACATCGAATCTCCTCGTGCTCGATGAGGCCGGCCATATCCGGCGGGACTTGAACGGGGTGAAGGATCTTGCGGGGCAGCTATATGTTCCACCTACTCCCCCTCAACGGGACAGACCTGCAGCAGACCAGGCTCGATTCAGCCAAGATATTCCGGAATCATTATTTCCCCTGTCGGCTACCATCGACGCCCATTACCACAGGAAGGAAGCCGCTTCAGTCGTCGAGACCGTGCGGAACGCCCGGACAGGGATACTCAGAAGATCCATCAAGAAGCTCCGCCTCCGCATTGAGGCGTGGCACGAAGACCTCGTGAAGGCAGAGAAGTACAAGGCCTACGCCCGCTACGGCGAGCTCATCAAGGCGAACCTCGGGACCATCCGCAAGGGCCAGACCGACGTGAGCCTGGTGGATTATTTTGATGAAGAGCTTCCCAGCCTGACGATCCCTCTCGACCAGACCAAAACTCCCCAGGGCAATATGGACGACTACTTCCGCAAACATCGCAAGCACCTAGCTGCGGAGCGGGAGCTGCGACCACGCATCGAAGAAGGAGAAAAGGAATTGGCGACGCTGCAGCGAGAATTAACCGCCATCGAACTGGGAACCTGGCAACCACCAGAGAAGTCGCATCTGCCCATACGCGCGCGAACCCTCTCCCGGGCAGGCGGGGGGAAGGGCCGTCAGGAACAACGTCAAGGTCCGTTCCGCCGCTTCATCTCATCAGACGGTATAGCGATTTATGTCGGAAAAAACGCGCGCGAGAACGACGAGCTGACGTTCGGGTTGGCGAAGAGCGACGACCTCTGGCTCCATGCTCGTGGCACTCCCGGTTCTCATGTGGTGGTGCGTCTCGAAAAAGGAGCCGTCGTCCCGCCGGAGACCTTACGCGATGCGGCGATTTTGGCCCTGCTGTACAGCGATCTCAAGAAAAGCGGAAAGGGCGACGTCATTTATACTCGTCGCAAGTGGGTCAAGAAAGCGAAGGGGCAGGCACCGGGCGCCGTGACGGTGTCTCAGGAGAAGTCCGTGTTTGTGGCACTCGACAAGACGCGGCTGGCCAGGTTGAAGGAGCGATCAGACGCGATCTGAGCCCTTCAGGAGAGAGTCTCCACCATCACAGTGAAACCGGCGTTCCTCATGATGTGGATAGGACTGCCGCCAGGCGCGGCATCGTCCGAAGATACTCTCTCCGATGATCGCTTGTATCTTTGACAATTCACCTTTTGCTGGCGGAATAGCCAAGCCGAGTCTATCCTGGTGACTATATTGTATACTCCGCGTAAGCCAGGAGCTGCCATGTCCAACCTGGATGTCGCTTCACCGCATTCGACGAAACAGACCATCGTGGCCGTCGACGATGACACGGTCATCGTCCATCTCTGCGTCGCGATCCTCGAGCAAGCAGGGTTTTCCGTCCTGCCTGCAACAAACAGCTCCGAAGCCTTGAAAATATGCAAGAATCATCCGGGCCCGATTCATCTACTGCTGACTGATCTTGTGATGCCCCCGTCAGAATTTTCGTTTGTATCCGACGACAACGAATTCCCCAACGTCCACGGCCATGAACTTGCCGTCCGCGCGCTCCGCATGCGGAAAGACCTGCGAGTGATCCTCATGTCCGGTAACATCGACCAGGAATTGGCAGGGTACGGCATATACCGGGAGCCCCTCCCATTTCTTCCCAAACCCTTTGAGCACAAAGCCCTGGTGGCACTCGTGCGACAGACGCTTCAAGCGCCTCCGCCTACGGTCGAGAGTCTGACAGCGGGCCCGCCAGGAAGTCCAATAGCCGGCGATGAGTGGGTTGACTAACTGACAGCCCTCACATCCCCGGACACATGGAATATCACTCGTCCTGCGGCCACACGCAAAAGGGGGCTGCCATCTCAACATGGCAGCCCCCTTTCTCGACTCAACACCTAATCTGAACTCACAGATGTTTGGTCATATACCATCCGGCAATTGAGAGTCGCCGCTGATTACCTGCGACTTGATCTACCCGACAGACGCGGTGGAAGCGAGGAACCGTGAACATCACGAGAGAGCCTGGCCGAGGCTCGATACAATGTGTCACTTCAAGATCTGGCTGATCGGCTGCGTGAGCCTTCCGCTTTGCATAGATGATGAGCTCTCCGCCCCAATCTGACCGCCACTCGTCATGAAAATAGCTCACCATCGCAATACGCCGAAGGGGCGCCGTCGCGCCTCCAATCGCATAGCCTTGGTCTGTATCGTCATGGGTCAGCAGGCAATCTCCCACCGCGTATGAGTAATAGCTGAAACCCACGTGTCGTCCGGTGATATTCGGGAAGGACTCCATGTATGTTTGAATGCACGGCAGCTGTAACCGCGAAAGCAATCGCTGCCCTTGGGCCGGCCCGATCTCCGCTTTGGCCCAGTTTCCAGCATTCGGAAAATCTTCCCTGACCTTCGGCAGATCCAGTAGACTCTTCCACGTAGCCTGATGCATCCCTTCGCGGAAAAACTGTCGCTCTTCCGGCGACCAGAAGTTTTCGACGACCAGAACGGGGGTCTTGTGGAAAGAAAATGAAGACAGGTCAGCCAATGGCACGGGGTCGGGCATCGGTTTCCCTTGAATACTCACCAGACTCCTCCTGAAGAAAGTGGTCGGACAGCCTCCATACTCGCTATCTCATCTCATCTCATCTCATCTCATCTCATCGCATCCCACCACTCAGTTGATCAGCCAGGCTGGCCGCAAAAAAGGGGCTGCCATCTTGACGATAACAGCCCCCATTCACATTCGCGATTAAGAATTAATAGCGATCGCGCTTACCGCCACCCCCGCCTCCGCCAAATCCACCACCGCCACCACCCCCGCCAGTGCGAGGCTCCTGAGGACGCGCTTCATTGACGGTCAAGGTCCGGCCACCCATTTCCGTACCGTTGAGAGCGGCAACGGCCGCCTGTGCTTCCGCATCCGAAGACATCTCAACGAAACCGAATCCGCGTGCCTGTCCCGTGAACTTATCCGTAATGATCCGCGCTGAAGCGACAGAGCCATGTCGCCCAAACAGATCACTCAACTCCTGCTCAGTCGCCGAGTAGGGCAACCCACCGACATAAATCTTCGAACCCATCTGGGGTTCCTCCTTTGAGTATAATGACATTGTCTTGTACTCGAGGAACGGGGGAAGGAACGGGCCGAAGACGCGAGAGATGAGGCGACTTAGGTCTGACTTCCGACGAGATTCTCGGGCAAGGCAACATCGATGCTGCTGGCCTGTATGTTTCACTCCATCTCACCGCCAGGCCCCTGCGATAAGATAGGCCTAGGTTATCACAGTCTTCTCGAAAATGGCAATTCGAGTCCTCGTGCCCCTCTCGACTTACTCCCCAATGCGCACCAGCAGTCCCCGTTCCCGGCACAGCTCGAACGTCCAATGAAAGGCAGCAATGACCAGACCGAGAAACACCAGATTCAAGCCGGTCGCCCATGCGAGATGAGCGATCGGCGAGACGGACGCGTTGAGCACTGCGCGCATCCCTTCAAATATATGGGCAGCCGGATTCATCCAGGCAATGGCCTGCAGCCACCCTGGAAGCACCTCCATCGGATAAAATACACAGGAGATGGGTTGAAACAGGAACACCATGCTCCAGGCCAACACTTCTGCTTCCTGGCCAAACCGCATGATGAGGGCTGTGGTCAGTACCCCGATAATCCATCCCGTCATCACGAGATTCAAGATGAACGGAACCAGCCATACCCCGATCACGAAGATGTTGTACGAATAGAACAGGCCCGCGCAGAGGACCATCACCACAGAAACAGCCATCACCTTGAAGACGCTCATCACCATCGTCGCGGCAAGGAACTCGCTCGGCTTGAGCGGACTGGCAAACAAGTTCATGAGATTTCTTGCCCAGATCTCCTCCAGGAACGAAATCGTAATCCCCTGCTGGGCCCGGAACAGCACATCCCACAGGATCAACGCCCCCAAAAAGAACGTCACCGCCCCTGGGATCTGTCCCTGGAATTTCACGAGGTAGACCGTAATGAATCCCCAGATGACGAGGTCCAGAAACGGCCAATAGAAGATTTCCATCATACGCGGCAAACTACGCCGGTAAAGGTACAAATGCCTCGCTACCAACGCATAGATTCTATGGACTTTCATTTCATCTTCTTCCCCGTCTCCACTCCAAATATTTGGCGGCGTACATCGTGGGCTGGCAGGAACGTTCCCTGTGCTTGCAGACCGGGCACACTGAGAAGGTGCTCGGTCGATGCGCGCAGTGGGGAACGTCCCTGCCAGCCCACGCTCCTACTTCTCCCGCGCCAACTTCACAAATACTTCTTCCAAATCCTCTTGCCCAAACCGCGCCACAATCTCCTGTGCTGTCCCCTCCGCCACAATCTTTCCCCGCTGAAGGAAGATGATCCGATCCGTCATCTCTTCCATCTCATGCATGTTGTGCGACGTATAGAGCACGCTGAGTCCGGACGATCGTCGCTCCTCCTTGAGGAAGCTCCGAATCTTTTGTGCGATATCGGGATCGAGACTCGCGGTCGGCTCATCGAGGAACAGAATTTTCGGTTTGGTCAAAAAGGCCTTGGCCAGCCCAAGACGAGTGCTTTGACCGGAGGATAGCTTACGCGTAACTTTATGGCGAAACTCCTCCATCTCAAGCCGTTTCACGATGTCATCAACCCGCTCTTGGATCTGAGACAGATCATACA